>OGPD01000149.1_pt1 | contig 90555 bp, 83 predicted proteins | sample 1552861 | NCBI WGS metagenome assembly OGPD01 (sample SAMEA2580280, study PRJEB22360) | human gut metagenome | biome: human gut; feature: human-associated habitat; material: faeces | place: Denmark | collected 2008/2010
GGGGCCCTGGCGGCGGCTTTGCCCGGGGTGTTCCTGTTCTGCGGCACCACGGCCCTGGCGGTGTTTTTCACCACCGGCAGCTATCCCCGGATCATGGCCTTCTTCCGCCGCCAGCTGGGGACACGGCTGGACAGGGCCAGGGGTGTCAAGGCGAATCTCCTGTCCACCCTGGGGAAATGGTGCCGGGCCCAGGCCATCCTGCTGGGGGTCACGTTCTGTGAGCTGCTGGCGGGCTTTCTGCTGATGGGCCAGCGATACGCCCTGCTGCTGGCCGCCGTTACTGCGCTGGTGGACGCCCTGCCGGTGTTCGGCACGGGGACGGTGCTGCTGCCCTGGGCAGCGGCGTGCCTGCTGCTGGGGCAGGCCCCCCGGGCGGTGGCTCTTGCGGCGCTGTATGCGGTGATCTCCGCTGTGCGCAGCTTTCTGGAGCCCAAGGTCATGGCCGCCCAGGCGGGCCTTCCCCCCCTGGCGGCACTGGCGGCTATGTACGCCGGCTTCCGGGCCTTTGGCGTGGCGGGGATGATCCTGCTGCCTATGGCGCTGCTGTTTGTCAAGCAGCTCCACGACGAGGGGTATGTGGGCCTGTGGAAATAGCCGCAAAAAGCGAAAAAAGCTGTTTTCTTGCCGGATGATCTGTGGTATAATGGGATGTTAGTGAAGATTTTCGGTAGGAGAGAATACAGACATGAACAAGCAACGCCGCGCCGACCTGCTGCTGGTGATGACCACCTTTTTCTGGGGTGCCAGCTATTACCTGACGGATATCTGCCTGGACGACCTGCCTCCCATGACCCTCAATGCCTTTCGCTTCATCGTGGCCTTTGTGGTTCTGGGGCTGATTTTCTGGAAGCACGTGGTCCATGTGAACCGCATCACCCTGCGGTACAGCCTCATCGTGGGCCTGGCCCTGGCGGGGACCTATGTGGCCTATAACTACGGCATCACCCGCACCTCCTTGTCAAACGCCGCGTTCATCTGCGCCCTGCAGGTGATCTTCGCCCCGCTGCTGGGCTTTCTGTTCTTCCGGCAGCGGCCCGGGTGGAAGCTGGGGGCGGCGCTGGTGGTGTGCACGGTGGGTATGGCCCTGCTGACCCTGAACGGGGAGCTGCGGCCCGCCTCCGGGGACCTGATCTGCCTCATCACCCCCCTGTGCTACGCCGTGGACCTGCTGATCACGGAGAAGGCCGTCCGGGATCCCCGGGTGGACCCCCTGGGCCTGGGGGTGTGTCAGCTGGCGGTGGTGGGCATCGTGACCTTAGCCCTGGCCCTGGTGCTGGGGGAACCGGTGCATCTGCCCACCTCCGGCAGGACCTGGGCGGCGGCGCTGTTTCTGGGAATTTTCTGCTCGGGGGTGGCCTTTGTCATTCAGTCTGTCCAGCAGCAGTATACCACCGCCAGCCATGTGGGCCTGATCTTCACCCTGGAGCCGGTATTTGCCTCCATGGTGGCCTTTGTCATGACCGGCGAGGTCCTGTCTCTGCGGGGCTATATCGGCGCGGCGCTGATGCTGCTGAGCCTGTTCATCATGGAGGGCGACTGGTCCTTCCTCCGCCGCAAAAAGCATACATAAAGGAGAACATACCGTGGATAAACGATTGGAGCGCATCCTGCCCCGGGTGCAGAAGCCTGCCCGCTACGTGGGCGGGGAATACAACGCCGTGAAGAAGGACCCGGCCCAGGTGGATACCCGCATTGCCTTCTGCTTCCCGGACACCTATGAGATCGGCATGTCCAACCTGGGCATGCGCATTCTCTACGGCGTTATGAACAACATGGAGGGCGTGTGGTGCCAGCGGGTGTTTGCCCCCTGGGGCGACATGGAGGAGGAGATGCGCCGGGCGGGGATGCCCCTGTTCGCCCTGGAATCCGGCCAGCCCATCACGGACTTTGACATCGTGGCCTTCTCCGTGGGCTATGAGATGGCCTTTCCCGCCATCCTGAATATGCTGGACCTGGCAAACATTCCCATTCACAGCGCCGACCGCACGGCCCTGACCCCCCTGGTCATCGCCGGGGGCACCGCCATGTACAACGCCGAGCCCATCGCCGACTTTATCGACCTGGTGAGCCTGGGCGAGGGGGAGGACATCACCGTGGAGCTGGTGGAGCTGCACCGCCGGGCCCGGCGGGAGGGCTGGACCAAGGAGACGTTTCTTCGGGCCGCCGCCCAGCTGCCGGGCATCTACGTCCCCAGCCTGTACGACGTGACGTATCACGACGACGGCACCGTGGCCGCCATCACCCCCCGGGACGGGGCCCCGGCGGTGGTGACCAAGCGCATCGTCCGGGATATGGACAAGGCCTTTTTCCCCACCAAAACCATCGTCCCCTCCACGGAGATCGTCCAGGACCGGGTGATGCTGGAGCTGTTCCGGGGCTGCATCCGGGGCTGCCGGTTCTGTCAGGCGGGGTATGTGTACCGGCCGGTCCGCAACCGCAGCCGGGAGCTGTGCGCCCGATACGGCGTGGAGTCCTGCAACGACTCCGGCTATCAGGAGGTGACCCTGTCCAGCCTCTCCACCAGCGACTATCCGCCGCTGACGGAGCTGTGCGACCAGCTGGAGCCCTTCTGCCAGCAGCGGCACGTGAATCTGTCCCTGCCCAGTCTGCGGGCGGACAACTTCTCCATGAGCCTGATGGAGCGGCTGGCCAAGGGCCGCAAAAGCGGCCTGACCTTCGCCCCGGAGGCCGGGACCCAGCGGCTGCGGGACGTCATCAACAAAAACGTCACCCAGGAGGACCTGCTGGCCTCCTGCCGGACGGCCTTCGCCGGAGGCTACAGCGCCGTGAAGCTGTATTTCATGCTGGGCCTGCCCACGGAAACCGACGAGGACGTGCTGGGCATCGCCGATCTGGCGGCCCGGGTCATGCACGCCTGGCGGGAGAGCGCCAGCAACAAAAACCGCGGCGTCCGCATCACCGTGTCCACCTCCTGGTTCGTACCGAAGCCCCACACGGCCTTTCAGTGGGAGCCCCAGATCGCCAAGGAGGAGTATGAGCGCCGGGTGAATCTGCTGCGGGAGGCCATCAAAACAAAAACCGTCACCTATAATTGGCACGATTCCGACACCAGCTTCCTGGAGGCCGTGCTGGCCCGAGGGGACCGGCGCATGGGCCGGGTGCTGGAGGCCGCATGGCGCAAGGGGGCCAAGCTGGACGCCTGGGAGGAGTATTTCTCCCTGGACCGCTGGCTGGAGGCCTTTGACCAGTGCGGGCTGGACCCACACTTTTACGCCAACCGCATCCGGCAGCGGGACGAGCTGATGCCCTGGGCCATGATCTCCAGCGGCGTCACGGAGAGCTATCTCTGGCGGGAGCGGGAGCGGGCCTTTGCCGGGGTCACCACCCCGGACTGCCGCACCCACTGCAACGCCTGCGGCGCCAACCGATTGGTAGGAGGGAAATGCGATGTCTAAGCTGCGGCTGTTGTTTGTGAAGGAGGGGCCCGCCTCCTATATCTCCAATCTGGACCTGCTGCGGACGGTGCAGCGGGCCTTCCCCCGGACGGAGCTGGACATCAGGCACTCCCAGGGCTTCCACCCCCACCCCATCATCTCCATCGTCCTGCCTCTGCCGGTGGGCCAGTCCAGCGACTGCGAGCTGCTGGACTTTGAGGTCACCCAGGAAACGGACGGGGCGGGCATCGCGGAAAAGCTCAACGGCGGCCTGCCGGAGGGGCTGACCATTCTGGACTGCTACGAGGCCCGCCGCCCCGTGCGGGAGCTGACGTATTTGCAGGCGGATATGGAGCTGGACTATGACCGGGGGGCGCCGGAGGGGACCGTACAGGCCCTGGAGGAGCTGTTCCACCGGGAAGAGCTGCTGATCGAGAAGCGCACCAAGCGCAAGCAGCTGGCGGAGGTGGACATCGCGCCTATGATCCGGGACATTTCCTTTACCCAGGGAGAAAATGTTCTTCGGGCCGCCGTGACGGTCCAGGCCCAGAACCCGGGGCTGAACCCCCAGCTGCTGGAAAAGGCCATCGCCCGGTACCTGCCGGAGCTGACTCCGGACTTCGTCCGCGTCCGCCGCCGGGAGCTGCTGGACGCCGACGGCCAGGTGTTCCGATGATCCCATCACCCGAAGGGCGACCCCCTTCGGGTGATCTTCTTGCCCCGGCGATGAGGGGGCCGGAGGACAGCGTCCTATGTTTCGTATAAATGACGTTCCCGGTAACGGCGGATTCCTTGACGCTGGGGGCAGTTTGCGGTACAATAGGGCCAGAATGCGGTATTATGCCCCGGGATTTGGGGCGGTTATGATAACATATAGGGAGATTTTTCCATGAATTTGCTTGAAAACACCCAGCTTTACCGTACCTACGGCGCGCACCCGGCGGGGCAGGGCTGGACCTTCCGGGTCTATGCCCCCAATGCCCGGGATGCGGCTCTGGCCGGTGACTTCAATGGCTGGCAGCCTGCCCCCATGCAGCACCAGGGCGGCGACTGGGTCCTCACCATTCCCGATGCCCAGCCCGGTCAATGCTACAAATACGTCATCACCGGCGCCGACGGTCAGGTCCGCTGGAAGGCAGACCCCTATGGCACCTATGCCCAGCTGCGGCCTGACACCGCCAGCCGCCTGTACGATGTGTCCGGCTTCCGCTGGCACGACGACGTGTGGCGGGAGCGCCGGAGGGAAACGCCGCTGACCGACGGCCCCCTGAACATCTATGAGGTCCATCCCGGCTCCTGGCGGCGGGATGAGGACGGCGGTTTTCTCAACTACCGCCAGCTGGCAGACCGGCTGGCCCCCTATGTCCGGGACATGGGCTATAACGCCGTGGAGCTGCTGCCGGTGACGGAATATCCCCTGGACGACTCCTGGGGTTATCAGTGCGTGGGCTATTTTGCCCCCACCAGCCGCTATGGCGAGCCCCACGACTTCATGTATCTGGTGGACCGGCTGCACCGGGCGGGCCTGGCGGTGATTCTGGACTGGGTCCCGGCTCACTTCTGCAAGGACGCCCACGGCCTCATCGACTTCGACGGCACCAGCCTGTATGAATATGCCGACCCCCTGAAGCGGGAGCATGAGGGCTGGGGCACCCGGGTCTTTGATTTCGGCAAGGACGACGTGCGGTCCTTCCTGCTGTCCTCCGCCCGCTGGTGGATGGAGGAATACCATGTGGACGGCCTGCGGGTGGATGCGGTGGCCTCCATGCTGTACCTGGATTATGGCCGCACGGAGTGGCGGCCCAACGTTCACGGGGGGCATGAAAATCTGGAGGCCATCTCGTTTTTGCAGGACCTGAACCGGCTGGCGGCGTCTATGGATCCCCCGGCACTGACGGCGGCGGAGGAATCCACCGCCTGGCCCAAGGTCACCTGGCCCATTGCCGACGGCGGTCTGGGCTTCGGGCTGAAATGGAACATGGGTTGGATGAACGATGTGTGTCACTACCTGAAAATGGACCCCTGGTTCCGGCAGTTCCACCACAAGGACGTAACGTTTTCCATGATGTACGCCTTTTCCGAGCGGTTCGTGCTGCCCCTGTCCCACGACGAGGTGGTGTATATGAAGGGCTCCCTCCGGGGCAAAATGCCCGGGGATGACTGGCGGCAGCTGGCGGGGGTCCGGAGCTTTACGGCCTATATGCTGGCCCATCCCGGCAAAAAGCTGACGTTTATGGGGGCAGAGCTGGGCCAGTGGCACGAGTGGGACTTCCGGGGCCAGCTGGACTGGTATCTGCTGGACCGGGACGACTGCGGCCGCACCCACGCCTGCATCCAGGCCCTGAACCGGTTTTATAAGAAGTCCCGCCCCCTGTGGGAAAACGACCAGGATTGGGACGGCTTCCAGTGGCTGGTGGCCGATGACAACCACAACAACGTGCTGGTTTTCCTGCGCCGTGACCGGAAGGGCCGGGAGCTGATCTGCGTGGTGAACTTCTCCCCGGAGGCCCACGAGGGCTATCGTTTCGGCGTCCCGGGGAAGCTGTATTACGAGGAAGTGTTCAACACCGACGATGCCGCCTGGGGCGGCTCCGGTGTGTGCAATACCGGCCCCATCCCCGTGGAGGATATCCCGTCCCACGGGCGGGACAAGTCCATTGCCCTGCGGGTGCCGCCTCTGGGCGCCGTATTTTTGCAGGGAAGGGTGCGGCGCAGAAAAACCAAGGAGTAATCGACAGACTGGAGGGAATGAACAGACATGAAGAAAGAATGCGTGGCCATGCTGCTGGCCGGGGGACAAGGCAGCCGCCTGTATGTCCTCACCGGCGACATGGCAAAGCCTGCGGTGCCCTTTGGAGGAAAGTTCCGCATCATTGACTTTCCCCTGTCCAACTGCACCAATTCCGGCATCGACACCGTGGGTGTGCTGACCCAGTACCGCCCCCTGGAGCTCAACAGCTATATCGGCAGCGGCCAGCCCTGGGAGCTGGACCGGCTCAACGGCGGCGTCCATATTCTGCCGCCGTACCAGAGCGCCTCCGGCGCCTCCTGGTACAAGGGCACCGCCAACGCCATTTATCAGAACATCGGCTTTGTGGACCTGTACGACCCGGAGTATGTGGCGGTGCTGTCCGGCGACCACATTTATAAGATGGACTATTCCCGGATGCTCCAGCACCACAAGGACGCCGGGGCCGCCTGCACCATTTCCGTGATGGAGGTCCCCTGGTCCGAGGCCAGCCGCTTCGGCATCATGTCCGTGGACGAGCATGACCGCATCACCGCCTTCGCCGAAAAGCCCAAGGAGCCTAAAAGCAACCTGGCCTCCATGGGCATCTATATCTTCACCTGGCAGAAGCTCCGCTCCTATCTGCTGGCCGACGAGGCCGATCCCACCTCCGACAACGATTTCGGCAAGAACATCATCCCCGCTATGCTGGACGCCGGAGAGGTCATGTCCGCCTATCGGTTCGAGGGCTACTGGAAGGATGTGGGCACCCTGGACTCCCTGTGGGACGCCAATATGGACATGCTGTCCCCGGGGTCGGGGCTGAACCTGCTGGACAAGAAATGGCCCATCTATTGCCGGACTCCGTCCTGCCCGCCGGCGTTTCTGGGCCCCCACGCCGACGTGGGCAACAGCGCCGTGGCCAAGGGCTGCGGCATCCTGGGCGAGGTGAAAAACAGCGTCCTCAGCTATAATACCCAGGTGGGACAGGGGGCCAGCGTGTCCTATTCCGTGGTCATGCCCGGGGCCGTTATCGAGGAGGGCGCGGTGGTGCAGTATGCCATCATCGGCGAGCGCTGCCGGGTTGGCCGGGGCGCTCAGGTAGGCGCGCCGCCGGAAACCGCCCAGGACCCCGCCGAGTGGGGCATCGCCGTCCTGGGGCCGGACACCGTCATCGCCCCCGGCGAGGTGGTGCCTGCCAAGGCTCTGCTGGACCGTCATCACGGGGAGGTGGAAGCATGAACGGAATGCACGGCATCATATTTTCCTATGAAAAGAAAACCGGACTGCGGGAGCTCATCGAGCAGCGCATCCACGGCTCCATCCCCTTCGGCGGCAACTATCGGGTGGTGGACTTTATGCTCTCCAACATGGTGGGCGCCGGCGTCCGGGACGTGGGCGTCATCATGCACGGCAAGTGCCAGAGTATGCTGGACCATCTGGGCACCGGCAAAAGCTGGGACCTGAGCCGCAACCACGGCGGTCTTACCCTGCTGCCGGCCTTCGCCTATGCCGAGCGGCGGGGTGACGCCGGCCGCTTCCGGGGCAAGGTGGAGGCTTTGGGCTGCGTCATGGACTATCTGAAGGACATCCGTCAGGATTATGTGGTGCTGACCGACAGCGACCTGGTCATCAATCTTCCCCTGGACGACGTGCTGCGGGATCATATTGACTCCGGCGCCGACCTGACGGCGGTGTGCACCTCGCTGCCGGGCCTGGAGAGTGACACCTATTTCCAGCTGGATAACTCCGGGCGCATCGTGGACGTGGCCCACGACGTGTTCACCCCCGAGGGCTTCCGCTGCCTGAACATCTTCGTGCTGCGCCGGGATCTGCTGATCCAGCTGGTGACCGACTGTATGGCGCACAATCAGTACAGCTTCCGCCACAATATTCTCCAGGACAGGAAGGATGCCCTGCATTTCCGGGCCTATGTCTGGGACGGCTACGCCGCCCGCATCGACACCATCGAGTCCTACTACCGCCGCAGCATGGAGCTGCTGCGGCCGGAGATCCGCATGGAGCTGTTCACGCCCCAGCGGCCGATCCTGGCCAAGGAGAACGACTCGCCCTCGTCCTATATGGACGGCTCCTGCGTCAACTCCCTGGTGGCCGACGGCTGCGACATCCAGGGCACGGTGAAAAACTGCGTGCTGTTCCGGGGCGTCCGCATTGAGCCCGGCGCCGACGTGGAGGGCTGCATTCTCTTCAAGGGCACCGTGGTCCGCCGGAATGCCGTCCTGCGGGGCGTTATCACAGACAAATACGTCACCGTTCAGGAGGGGCGCACCCTGATGGGCCACGAGAACTACCCCCTGGTGATCGCCCGGGACGTCACGGTCTGAAGCGGAGGTAAGCATATGAATATTCTGTATATCACCAGCGAGGCGGCTCCGTTCTGCAAGACCGGGGGACTTGCGGACGTGCTGGGCAGCCTGCCCCCCGCCGTGGCGGCGGAGGGCGACCGGGTGTCCGTGCTGCTGCCGCTGTACGGCCAGATCGCCCAGCGCTGGCGGGAGAAGATGAACTTCCGCTGCTACATCTATGTGGACCTGGGCTGGCGGCATGAATACTGCGGCCTGTTCTCCCTGGAATACCGGGGCGTCACCTGGTACTTTGTGGACAACGAGCGGTATTTCCGCCGCCGCAGCCTGTACGGCGACATGGACGACGGCGAGCGCTTTGCCTTCTTCTCCAAGGCGGCGGAGGCACTGCTGCCTCACCTGGCGGAGTATCCCAACGTGATCCACTGCAACGACTGGCAGACGGCTCTGGTGCCGGTGTACCTGCGGGACGCCGGAAACGACCTGCCGGTGGTGTTCACCATCCACAACATCGAGTATCAGGGCAAATACGGCCCCGAGACGGTGGAGGACCTGTTCGGTCTGAACCGGGGCTGGTACGACGGCGGCATCCTGCGGATGGACGGCTGCGTGAACCTGATGAAGGCGGCTATGCTCACCGCCAACGCTGTGACCACCGTCAGCCCCACCTATGCCTGCCAGCTTCACGATCCGGCCTATGCCTGCGGCCTGGAGCAGGTGGTGCAGCTCATCGACTACAAGCTCTCCGGCGTGCTCAACGGCCTGGATATGGAGAGCTTCGACCCGGCCCATGACGCCTCCCTGCCCCAGACCTACGACCCCGACCATATGGAGGGCAAGGCCGTGTGCAAGAGGGAGCTGCAGCGGCAGCTGGGTCTGGCCCAGGAGCCGGACACCCCCCTTACCGCCATCGTCAGCCGCCTGGTGGGACACAAGGGCATGGATCTGGTGTGCCAGGGGCTGGGCGGCATCATGGCCACCGGCTGCCAGCTGGTGGTGCTGGGTCATGGCGAGCCCCAGTTTGAGGACACCTTCCGCTGGGCCCAGAACCGGTGGCCCGGCCGGGTATCGGCCCAGATCACCTATTCCGACAATCTGTCCCGCCGGATCTACGGCGCGGCGGACCTGTTCCTGATGCCCTCCCGCAGCGAGCCCTGCGGCCTGAGCCAGCTGATCGCCATGCGCTACGGCGCGGTGCCCATCGTCCGCCAGACCGGCGGCCTCAACGACACCGTCCGCTCTTGCCAGGTGGGTCAGCCTGACGGCAACGGCTATGTATTCTCCGCCTGCACGGCCCATGACCTGTGCCAGACACTGGGCCAGGCGGTGGGCCTGTACCGGGGCGACCGGCTGGGCTTTGACACCGTGCGCCGCCGGGGCATGACCGAGGACTTCGGCTGGGGCCGCAGCGCCGGGGCCTACCGGCGTATTTACCAAGATCTATCACGGAGGAACCACTAAATGACGTATTATACCAAGGATGCCCTGAAGGAGGCAATTCAACAGAAGCTGCGCCTGAACTACGGCTGCACCGAAAAGCAGGCCACCGACGGGGAGATCATGAAGGCCTGCGCCCTGGCCCTGCGGGACATTATGGCCGTGCGCAGCGTGGACACCCAGGAGCAGACCCAGGAGCGCCAGGAAAAGCGCGTGCACTATATGTCCCTGGAGTTTCTCATGGGCCGCAGCCTCATGAAAAACGCATACAACCTGGGCATTCTGCCCCAGCTGACCCAGGCCGTGGAGGAGCTGGGCTTTTCCGCCCCGGACATCTTCGACATGGAGCCGGATGCAGGTCTCGGCAACGGAGGTCTGGGCCGCCTGGCCGCCTGCTATCTGGACAGCATGACCACCCTGGACATTCCCGCCACCGGCTATTCCATCTGCTATGAGCTGGGCATCTTCAAGCAGAAGATCGTGGACGGTCAGCAGGTGGAGCTGCCCGACGACTGGCTGAACCTGGGCGATGCATGGCTGATGCCCAAGCCCCAGGAGGCCGAGGAGGTCCATTTCGGCGGCAAGGTCCGCACCCGGTGGGACAACGGGCACCTGATGGTGGTTCACGAGGACTATACCCGGGTGCTGGCCATCCCCTGCGATATGCTGGTGGCCGGGTACAACACGGACCATGTGAATACCCTGCGTCTGTGGGACGCCAAGAGCCCCAAGCCTATCGACATGCAGCTGTTCAGCCAGGGGCAGTATCTGAAGGCCAACGAGGAACGGGCCATGGCCGACTCCATCAGCACCATTCTCTATCCCGAGGACAACCATTACGAGGGCAAGTCCCTGCGGCTGAAGCAGCAGTATTTCTTCGTGTCCGCCACCCTGCAATCCATCACGCGCCGGCATATCCAGACCTACGGCACCCTGACGAATTTCCACGAAAAGAACGTCATCCAGATCAACGATACCCACCCGGCGCTGGTGATCCCGGAGCTGATGCGCATCCTCATCGACGACGCGGGACTGGGCTGGGACGAGGCGTGGGACATCACCCGCCACTCCGTGGCCTATACCAACCACACCGTGCTGGCCGAGGCACTGGAGAGCTGGCCCCAGCGGCTGTTCGAGACGCTGCTGCCCCGCATCTGGCAGATCATGCAGGAGATCGCGCGGCGCTGGCAGCAGAAGGTGGACGATTTCTATCACGACCCCAAAAAGACGGAGAAAATGGCGGTTATCTGGGACGGCGTGGTCCACATGGCCAACCTCTGCATCGCGGGGGGGATGGCCGTTAACGGCGTGTCCGCTCTGCACTCCGACATTCTCCGCCGCGACGTGTTCCGGGACGCCTGCGGCATGGAGCCGGATAAGTTCAAAAACGTCACCAACGGCGTGGACCACCGGCGCTGGATCAGCCAGATCAACCCCGGACTGGACGGCCTGATCCGGGACTGCATCGGTGAGGGCTATCTTACCCACGCCGGATGCCTGTCCGGTCTGGACCGGTTTGCCGGAGACAAGGCCGTGCTGGACCGGCTGGAGGCCATCAAGCACAACAACAAGCTGGCCTTTGCCCGCTGGGCCAAGGGCCAGCAGGGAGTCACTCTGAACACCGACGCCATCTTCAACGTCCAGGTCAAGCGGCTCCATGAGTACAAGCGCCAGCTGCTGAACGTGCTGCACATCATCAGCCTGTACCAGCAGCTCCAGGACAATCCCGACATGGACTTCCGGCCCCAGACCTTCCTGTTCGGGGCAAAGGCCGCCCCGGGCTACGCCGTGGCCAAGCGCATCATCCGGCTGATTAACTCCCTGGCCGACCAGATCAACAGTGACCCCATCTGCCGGGATAAGCTCCAGGTAGTGTTTCTGGAAAATTACCGGGTGTCCATGGCGGAAATGCTGATGCCCGCCAGCGAGGTGAGCCAGCAGATCTCCACCGCCGGCAAGGAGGCCAGCGGCACCGGCAACATGAAGTTTATGATGAACGGCGCGCTGACTCTGGGCACTCTGGACGGCGCCAATGTGGAGATGCACCAGGTGCTGGGCGACGACAACATGTTCCTGTTCGGCCTCACCGCTGACGAGGCCGCCCGCCTGCGCCAGAGCTACGACCCCTATCTGCTGTATACCCGGGACCCGGTGCTGCACCGGGTGCTGGACCAGCTGAAAACCGGCTTCCGGGACGGCGTCAGCTACGAGGACCTGTACCAGCGCCTGCTGTACGGCGCAGACTGCCCGGCAGATCAGTATCTGCTGCTGGCGGACTTCGCTTCCTACTGCGCTGCCTCGCACCGGGTGGTGGATACCTATGCCGACCGGGAGAAGTGGAACCGCATGAGCCTGCACAACATCGCCCGCAGCGGCATCTTCTCAGCCGACCGCTCCATCGCCGACTATGCCGACACCATCTGGCACGTTCCGTATAAGAAATAAGCAAAGCACACAGCCCCTCCGGCATGGCCGGAGGGGCTGTAATCGTTTATGGGGGGATGCGCTCAGCCTTTTTCCAGCTCGGTGTGAACGAACATGACCAAAAAGCTCACCGCCAGCAGGCCGCAGGATACCCAGATTCCCCGGACGGAAAACGCGCCGGACAGCAGGGCACCCAGCCCTGCGCCCAGGGCAAACAGACCGATGACGCCAAAGTACGTCAGGGCATTGCGAAGTGCCTCCGGCTCACGGGTGTGGAAATAGGCGCACAGTGCCTCCGTGCCGCTGCGCATGTTGCCGACGCACATGGTGCTGGCATAGGCGTGGCCGCGGACCTTGCGGAAGGTTTGCAGCTGCATGGCGCAGGAGAAGGACACCAGGGCATTGGCCACGGTGTTCAGCGTCTGGGGCAGAAAGCCCACCGCAAACAGCACCGCGATCTCCGCTAAGAGGATCAGCTGCCGCCAGTGGACCTTTTCCATGGCCTTGAACCGGCGGTGGATGCACTCGGCGACAAAAATGCCCGTCATAAAGGACAGCACCGGGACCAGGTACCGCAGGCACTGGTCCCACGCACCGTCAAACAGATATGCGCTGAACAGCACGATGTTGCCGGTCTGGCCATTGGCAAATACCTTGTCCCTGCAAAGGTAAGTATAGGCGTCCTGGAGGCCGCCGGACAGAATGATAAAGGAAGCAGTCAGCATGGATTCGGACATCTGACCGCGCAGCTTGTGGAAAGGAGACATTTTTGCACCAATCTTTCTGAAAATAGGCCGCGGTCTGCGGCCGGTAGGCAGCCATGATTATACGACAGGTGCAAAAATCCGTCAAGTGCTGCGGCTCATATACCGCGAAATCTTTCCAAAGCACAAACGTCAGACTCTCCGCAGGCCTGTCGTTGACGCAGGCTATAGATCAGCTCCCCGGCATCCGGCAGCAGGCTGGGATGCCGGCAGAGCGCAGCGGGCATGAAAACAGGTCCGGCGCACAATGCGCCGGACCTGCTGCTATTATAGGGCTTGTCAGATGAGGCCAAGGCCCCCGGCCACCTTGCCGATGAAGTCCTGGACATTGGTGACCATGGTGGTGGCGGACAGACTGCCGCGGTCCAGCAGCTTATTCACCACGAACTCTGCGGCGTCCACCGCGTACAGGTACACCGGGCGGATGGACCCGTCGGGCATTACCCGGAAGGAGGGGGTCATGTTGCCGGTGGCGATGGTGTGCAGCATGGTGGCCAGGCAGATCACCGTGGTGGACTTGCGCACCAGCTCCCGCATAGCGGACGCGCCCTCGTAGGCGTTGGCATACACCTCCGGCAGGGGACCGTCGTCCCGGATGGAGCCGGTGAGCACAAAGGGAACATGGTTCTTCACACAGCCGTAGATGATGCCGTTGTCAATGTGATACTCCTCGATGAACTTGGGAATGGACCCGCAGCGGCGGACCTTATTCAGCACATCCAGGTGGTTGTAGTGTCCGTTGGGCTGAGACTGCTGGGTGTAGATATCCTGGCCCAGTGCCGTGTGCAGCAGAGCACCCTCCAGATCGTGGGTGCCCAGAGCGTTGCCCGCCAGCAGGCCGTGGCAGTAGCCATTGTCGATGAGGGCCTGCATGGCCTTGCGTGCGCCGTCGTCAAAGGCGAAGGCGGGGCCCATGACCCACACGATGTTGCCGTGCTCCTTCTCGTGGCGCAGCAGCTCCACCAGCCGGTCATAATCCTTGGCATAGGAGGTCTCGCGGCTGCGGCCCTGCCGGAACACGAACTGATCCTCCAGCGTCTCGCTTTCCTGGGAGAAGCCGTTGCAGTGCATATAAATGCCGTCCTCGCCGTGCTCGGTGCGGCCCAGCATGACCCGCTGCCCCTTCTTCAGGTTGCGGCTCTCCACCACGGAGAGGGTGCCGTCATCCTCCAGCACCACGCAGCTGTCCATGCGGCTCTCCTCGGCCAGGGTCCACTTGCCGTTGATCTTGAAATATTCGGGGTACATGGACGTGCTGTGGTATTCCTCCGGAGCCACGCCGTCCTTCTCTGCCGCCTCCCAGCGGGCGTCGGGAGCGTTCAGCAGGGCGGGCTGGGTAAAGTCGGGGTGGTGATAGGCGGGGAATTCAAAAGCCATGGGGTGCTCCTTTCTCAGTGCAGGGTGGCGTAGATAACGGCCTTGATGGTGTGCATCCGGTTCTCGGCCTCGTCGAACACCACGGACTGTTTGCTCTCGAACACCTGATCGGTGACCTCCATCTCGGTGATGCCGAACTTCTTGGCGATGTCGGCGCCGATGGTGGTGCGGGTATCGTGGAAGGAGGGCAGGCAGTGCATGAAGATGGCGCCGGGGGCGGTCATGGACATGACCTTGGCGTTGACCTGATAGGGGGTCAGCAGGCGGATGCGCTCGGCCCACACGCTGTCGGGCTCACCCATGGAGACCCAGATATCCGTGTAGATCACGTCGGCGTTGGTGGCGCCCTGGGTGACATCCTCGGTGAGGGTCACGCTGCCGCCGGTTTCCTGGGCGATGGAGCGGGCCTTTTCCACCAGCCACTCCTCGGGGAACAGCTCCTTGGGTGCGCAGGCGGTGAAGTGCATGCCCATCTTGGCGCAGGCCACCATCAGGGAGTTGCCCATGTTGTTGCGGGCATCGCCGAAATAGGTGAAGCGCACGCCCTTCAGCCGGCCCAGCTTCTCCTCGATGGTCAGCAGGTCCGCCAGCATCTGGGTGGGGTGGAACTGGTCGGTGAGGCCGTTCCACACGGGCACGCCGGCGTAGTCGGACAGCTCCTGCACCAGATCCTGGCTGAAGCCGCGGTACTCGATGCCGTCATACATCCGGCCCAGCACCCGGGCGGTATCGGCAATGGATTCCTTTTTGCCCATCTGGCTGCTGCCGGGCTCCAGATACGTCACACCCATGCCCAGGTCCATACCGGCCACCTCGAAGGAGCAGCGGGTGCGGGTGGAGGTCTTTTCAAACAGCAGCACGATGTTCTTCCCCTCCAGCCAGCGGTGGGGCACACCGGCGCGCTTCATGTCCTTGAAATTGCGGGACAGGTCCAGCAGATAGCGGATCTCCGCGGGGGTGTAGTCCAGCAGCTTCAAAAAGCTTCTGCCTCTGATATTCACAGCCATAATGATGTTCTCCCTTTCTATTGATAAAATGAAATTTGGATGGATTCAAATCCCGTCACGCCACAGGGGCATGCTCATGCAGCGGGGGCCGCCCCGGCCCCGGGACAGCTCGGCACTGGGCATTTTCAGCACCCGGATGCCGCTGTCCTCCAGGATCTGGTTGGTGACATAGTTCCGGTCGTACACCACCACCACGCCGGGGGCGATGCACAGGGTGTTGGACCCGTCGTTCCACTGCTCCCGCTCGGCGGCGATCTGGCTGCTGCCGCCGCAGCGGATCAGCTGCACGCGGTCCAGACCCAGATAGCCCGCCAGCACCTGCTCCAGGGGGCCGCTGACCTCCCGGGTGGTGAGCTTGCCCTGTCCCCGGCCCGTCAGCTCGAAGATCCGCAGGGTGCCCAGGATCCCCGGATGCACCGTGAATTTATCCACGTCCACCTGGGTGAACACGGTATCCAGATGCATGAACGCCCGGGTGCTTGGGATCTCGAAGGCCAGCACCGTGTCGATCTCGGAGGCTTCGTCGGCAAAAATAGTGGCCGCCAGCTGCTCGATGGCCTCCGGCTGGGTGCGCTGGGAAATGCCCACGCCCAGCACCCGGCGGCTCAGGTTCAGAATATCGCCGCCCTCGATGCAGAAATACTGGTCCGGCGTGTAATACAGGGGCACCTGGCCGGCGTAGTCCGGGTGATGCCGCAGCACGTAATCGCCATACAGCGTCTCCCGGTTGCGGGTGGCCGTAAACATATGGTTCAGGCTGACGCCCCGGCCAATGCAGGCAAAGGGGTCCCGGGTGAAATACAGGTTGGGGATCGGCGGCATCAGGAATCGCACGCCGGTATGTACCAGGCTGGACAGCCGTCCCTGCTCATTGGGGAACACATCCTGATACGACACGCCCTCCATGGTCTTGAGCACCAGGCACAGCGGGTCCTGAATGTCCAGCAGATACCGCTCCAGATCTGCCCGGTAGCCCATGGCGGTGCTGCCGGCCCGCCGGATGGTCTCGGCCACAAACTGACGCCGCAGGACCTCGTCGCTGGCCAGCACCTGAGCCGTCAGGTCCTCCAGGTATACCACCTCGGCTCCGTTGTCCCGCAGGATCTGGGCAAAGCAGTCGTGCTCGCGCTGTGCGCCATACAGATAAGGGATATCGTCAAACAGCAGCTGCCCCATGGTATTGGGACTCAGATGCTCCAGCTCCCGGCCGGGCCGCTGCAAAAGCACCCGCTTCAGGGGTCCGATCTCGCTTTTCACGCAAATGGGCATGGAATTTCCTCCTCTCCGATTGCACTCTATTTTACCAGATTTCTGCGCCCTTTTCTCACCATCCGGCGGGCCGATTTTTGTATTTTAACCGGTGTTTTCCTTCTGCACTTTGACACTTTATTGTAATAATACTCATTCCCCGCCGGTCCCCCCTGTAAGTTCATGCGTTTTTTTGATGTGCCGTCCTGGGAAAATGTCATTATTTTGTACAAGATTTTTTTCACGAAATGTCCGATTATCTCTTGGCAAGACAGACCCGCCGTGGTACAATAGCCCCCATAAAGGGGGAATTTCCATGAAGCAGACCATTGCCCTGCAAACGCCTGGCCGCTCCGAGCTGGACCAGAGCAGCCTGTTTTCCTATGACCAGCTTACCGCTGCCCGGCCCACGGCCCCGGTGATCCACCGGGACGCCCGTTTTCTCCTGGTGCGCAGCGGCAGCGGCATCCTGCGGCTCCAGGGCCGGGAGTATCCTCTGGCCCCCGGGACGCTGGCGGCTATCCTGCCCTGGCAGATCAGCGAGATCACCCGGGTGGACGAGCCCGTCACCTACAGCCTCATGGCCTATCACTTTGATACCGTGGCCCGGGCTGCCCATCTGTTCCGGGGCGAGGATGGCCAGCCCATGCCCATGGCCCGGCTGATGGAGACGGTGCCGGTGCTGGAGCTGTCCCCCGGGCAGCGGGCGGAGGCCGGACGCATTGCTGACGGCCTGACCCGGGAGCTGGGTCTTGCGTCCCTTCAGGAGGAGGGACAGCTGTTTTCCAGTCTCAATGCCGTGAGTCTGCTGGTGCAGCTGACGGTGCTGTTTGCCCGACAGGCCCTGTCAGCAGACCGTCCCGCCGACGCTCAGGGGCCCGACCACCGGGAGCTGCTGCGGTACATGTACCTGCACTGCGGCCAGAAGCTGACGCTCCAGCAGCTGGCGGATGTGTTCGGGTGCAGCCGGTCCACCGTCAGCGCCCGGATCACTGCCATGACGGGCCTGTCCTTTTTCGACCTGCTCAACGAAATGCGCATCGGCAAGACTGCCGACTATCTGCTGTACACGGACCTGACCCTGAAGGAGCTGGCAGAAATCCTGGGCTATGTGGACGAGTCCCACATCTCCAAGGTGTTCGCCGCCCGGCTGGGCACCCGCATCGGCCAATATCGGGCCACCTATCAGAAGGTGCAGAACATCTGCCAGATCGAGGAGAGCCGCCTGGGGTACAGCCTGGTGCAGCACATCTACCGTCACTACCGGGAGGACCTCAGCGCCGCCGGGGCAGCCCGTGCCTTCGGCATTTCCGTCCAGCAGCTCAACCGCACCCTGCTGTGCCAGGTGGAGCAGAATTTTGAGGATTTCCTGGCCATGGTCCGGGTGAACCGCGCCTGCCAGCTGCTGACCACCACCCGCATGACGGTGCTGGATATCGCCCTGGAGGTGGGGTATCACAATGCCAAGACCCTGAACAGGAGCTTCCTGAAATACCGCCTTATGACCCCCAGTGCCTACCGGGCGGCGGCACAGCCGGGGGCATAAAGTGCCTGAGAGGCCGGGGCGGGTGTATTATGCGCAAGCTGTATCCGCCGGACAGCCGCAGGGACTGATTTGACATTTCGGGTGCCATGTGTTACAATTTGGTTACATTTATCTGTAAAAAAGGAGAAGAACTATGTCTGAAGTGAAAAAGGGCAACGGCCTTGTCTATAAAAATCATCCCCTGCGCCGCATCGACAATCTGATCTACTATGGCAGCATGGCCGATAAGTATATCGTTCTGCTGCAAATTCTGGATACCAAAAAGGAACAGGATATGGACGTGGCCACCCGCGTGTCCGTCCAGCTGCAGCTGACGGATCCGGATCTGAAGTCCCGGGACCGGGTGGTGAAGAAGTCCGAGAAAGACAGCCTCTACGCCGCCATGGACGTGGGCTGCATCTGGCTGGAGCGCGCTCTGGCCGGTAAATAAGCCGAAAATCCACACCTGATAAGGAGTCCTGTCCATGAAGCTCAGCCGCAAGGTCGCCGTTATCATGCTGACGGCGGCGCTGACCCTGTCTCTGTGCGTCATCTCCGTCCTGCCCGCCCGGGGCCGTCCGGGGATGGACGCCATGACCTATACCATCGACACCCTGCCTGCCCGGGACCTGATCCCGGCGGCGGGTGGGCCGGTGGACGAGCCCGACTACACGCCTCCGGCCCGGACTGTCTCCGCCGAGGCTTCCGATCAGCAGGGGGCCGCCGAGTCTGCCGGATCTTCTGCGCAGAAGGAGGCTGCCGCCAACCAGGAAACCGCTCCCGCAGCACCGGCTGTACCTGCCTCCTCCACGTCTGTTCTGGCTGTGGGCATTGCGGCGGACAGCGTCCGCCTGCGGTCCGGCTCCAATACCGGCAGCTCTATTCTGACGGAGCTGTCCCAGGGCACAGCCGTGTCTGTTCTGGGCCGGGACGGCGACTGGTACCGGGTGAACTACGACGGTAAGACCGGCTATATGGCCGCCGCCTATGTGACCCTGCGCGCCTCTGCCGGGGACCTGCGGTGCGTGGCCCGGGTCACGTCCGATGGGCTGAACCTGCGGCCCGCTGCCGGTACGTCCGGCGGGGTGCTGGCCTCCGCTTCCCGGGGCGAATATGTGGATGTATCCGGCTTTGAAAACGGCTGGTTCCGGGTGCAGTACAGCGGGAAAACCGGCTACATGTCCGGAGATTATCTGACGCTGGCCGCCGCGCGGCCCGCCGCTTCCGCGCCGTCTCCCGCGCCTGCGCCCAGCGTGCCCGCCTCCGGTAACGGGGCCGATATTGCGGCTCTGGCCCGGTCCTTTGTGGGCAAGGCCCCCTATGTATACGGCGGGGCCGGTCCCGGCGGCTTCGACTGCTCGGGCTTTACCATGTACATTTATGGCCGGTTCGGCATCCGTCTGCCCCACGGGGCCACAGATCAGATGCGCTGCGGCGCCGCCGTGGACCGCAGTCAGCTCCAGCCCGGGGACCTGATCTTTTTCCACGACGACAATTATTCCACCAGCCCCGCCTCCCACTGCGGCATTTATGTGGGCAACGATCAGTTCGTCCACGCCTCCACCTATGGCAGCGGCGGCGTGCTGCTGACGGCGCTGAACGGCAACCCCTACTATTCCGCCCACTACATCGCCGCCCGGCGCATGGGCTGAGCCTGACAAAGCAAATGAAAACTCCGTATCCATTTGGATGCGGAGTTTTCACTATGTGTCTGCTTTTTTGACAGGTGCAGGTCAGAAGTACCAGCGGAATGCGGACAGGAGAATCAACAGGTCAATGCCCATCAGAATACACGGCAGGACAGGGGACGCCGTTTTTTCATCATCCAGCCGGACCACGGACTTGATAAGCCAGGCCAGCAAAAACGGAAAGACCATACAGGTGATGATCATCAATGCGTCGTTCATGGGAGACTCCTTTCTGTCTTATCCAATTGTGTCTGGGTCCTATTTCCGAATTATAGATGAAAATTAGCGACTTGTCAATCTTTTTTTGCAATATGTACCATGCGCGTACATTTTAATCTGCAAAACATACAATCTGTGGAGAAAAACAGGACGGGAACACCACAGGGGATGGCTGCTGACAGGGGAGCAAAGGGCGCAGATGCGGCGTCGCTTCTGCGCCAAAGGTTACATTTTGTAACAAGTGATACAAAATGGTTTCAAAACGATTACAGTTTGGACACAATATACAAAAATCTATTGCATGGTTCGGGGATGTATGCTATCATGCAGACAGCTCAAGGAAACACGACCTATAGGAAACACGACCTACAGGAAACACGACCTATAAGGAGGCTTTCTTATGAAAAAGCAGATTTGCGCGCTGCTGCTGTGTCTGGCGGCCCTGTTTTCCCTGGCAGGCTGCGGGACCAAGCCAAAGACCCCGGTGAAGGGGCAGAACGAACCGAACCCGGTGAAGGCGCAGGGCCTGCCGGAGGCGGAACCGGGCTGCGTTCCGCTGCTGCTGACCTACACCTGCGGCGAGCCCGGCAGCCAGGTGTTTCAATACTATTCCGCCACCTGGAACATCCAGCGCAATACCCTGACCCAGGGGCAGCTGTTCTACACCGGCACCAGCTACGGCTTTGTGCCCGACGGCTGGCGGCAGGAGCGAGCCACCTTTGACGGCCAGAGCTTCACCTATATCCGGGAGGGGCAGGAGCGCCGGGAGCCGCTGCCGGAAACCACGGAGGACCGGGGCAGTCTCCAGTGCGCTGCGGCGGACGGTGACACGGCGGTGGTGGTGTATATGAGCTATGCAGGCGATGACGCATCGCTTACCGTCAGCGTGGGCCGCTATCCCCTGGGACATCCGGAGCAGGCGGCCTGGGTGCAGGCTCAGATCAGCGACAGCGCCGAATGCTACGTCAGCACGATCTTCACCGGCACGACGCTGTATACCGGCGGCCAGGTGTGTCTGGCGGCAGGGGAGAGCATCCTGCTGATGGACCCTGCCTCCGGCGAAGTGCGGCAGCTGGACCTGTCGCCTATGAGCGCCCCGCTTCCGGACGGCGTGTCCCACACGGAGGACAGCTATCTGGGGGCCAGCGTCATCGGCAGCTATGGCGACATCCTTCTGGTGGGCAAGGCCCTGTATCAGGAGGGCGTGTGGGACCGGTACCACTATGTGATGGCCGCTTATCAGGATGGGAAGCTGATGGCCATGCTGGACCAGAACAGCGCCGACACCACCCAGCTGACCCTCTACGGCCCCGACGGAAAGACCGCCGGAAGCAGCCCGCTGATGACGGAGGACTATGTGGCCTCCGGCGGCACGGCTTTGCCGGTGGAGTACATCGGCCAGCTGTTCCCTCTGCAATAAACGCCGCCGCCCGGGCCGGATGGGTCCGGGCGGTATTTCCCGCAAAAAATACAAATTTTCTGCCGGAAAGTCCTTGACGGCCCCTTGCACATGTGGTAAACTTAACCTTACCTGTGAGCATGGGGCTTTCTTTTTGCGCGCTTTTCGCTTCGGCGCTGGAAAAGACGCCCTATCCGGCAGGGAGGCAGAGAGCGGCCTTCGGCCGCCAATCTAATAAGGAGGTGCCGTTAGATGCGCGTGAAGATCACTTTGAGATGCAACGAGTGCAAGCAGAGAAACTACAACACGATGAAAAACAAGAAGAACAGCCCTGACCGTCTTGAAATGAACAAGTATTGCCCCTTCTGCAGAAAGCATACGGTCCATACCGAGACCAAGTAATTGGAAGGAGATAGCACGATGGCAGAGGAAAAAAAGGTCAAGAAGGACCACGGCAAGTGGTTCCGCGAAATGAGAAGCGAACTGAAGAAGGTCGTGTGGCCCGACGCCAAGACCACCGCCAAGAATACCGGAACGGTGCTGCTGTGCTCTGTGGCAGTGGGCGCCTGCATCTGGATCTTTGACGGCGTGGCGATGCTGCTCATTAAGACCCTCATCGGCGCGTTCACCGGCTGAGGAAGTGCAGCATGGCTGATAACGCGAAATGGTATGTGATCCACACCTATTCCGGCTATGAAAACGCCGTGAAGGCGGCCATTGAGAAATCCGTGGTCAACCGCGGCATGTCCGACATGGTCCTCAAGATGGAGATCCCTATGGAGACTGTCACCGAGGTCACCGAGTCCGGCGTCATGAAGGAAGTGGAGCGCAAGGTATTTCCCGGCTACGTCCTGATCAAGATGATCCTGACAGATGACACCTGGCATCTGATCCGCAACATCCGCGGCGTTACCGGCTTCGTGGGCGAGGCCAACAAGGCCATCCCCCTGACCGAGGACGAGGTCGCCGCCCTGGGCGTGGAAAAGCACGAGATCGTGGTGCTGTACAACGTGGGCGACACCGTGAAGATCTCGGACGGCCCCCTGGCCAGCTTCACCGGTACCGTGGAGGAGATCGACCCCGAGAAGAACAAGGTTCGGGTGGTGGTCTCCATGTTCGGCAGAGAAACTCCCATCGAGCTGGAGCTCGATCAGGTGGAGGTCCTGCACTGAGGCGCAGCAGTATCTGCGCGGCAGGCCGGAGCATCCCCTCCGGCGCAAGTGGGAGAGACGGACCCCGTCTCGCCAAAAGCGGTTTCCGGCATTGGCCGGCCGCTACCACATTTTTATGAAGGAGGTGCCTATTCATGGCACAGAAAGTTGTTGGTTATGTAAAGCTGCAGATCCCTGCAGGCAAAGCAACCCCCGCACCCCCCGTTGGCCCCGCTCTGGGCCAGCACGGCGTGAACATCGCCGCTTTCACCAAGGAGTTCAACGAGCGCACCAAGAATGACATGGGCCTGATTATCCCCGTGGTCATCACCGTGTATTCCGATCGTTCCTTCAGCTTCATCACCAAGACGCCTCCCGCGGCTGTGCTGATCAAGAAGGAGTGCAACATCGAGTCCGGCTCCGGTGTGCCCAACAAGACCAAGGTGGCCACCATCTCCAAGGCCTCCGTCCAGAAGATCGCCGAGCTGAAGATGCGCGATCTGAACGCTGCTTCCCTGGAAGCCGCCATGAGCATGATCGCCGGCACCGCCCGCTCCATGGGCGTCGTCGTGGGCGAATAAGGAGGGTGTAAGAGATGTTTAGAGGTAAGAAGTATAAAGACAGCGCCAAGCAGATCGACCGCGGGACCCTGTATGATCCCAAGGAGGGTCTGGAACTGGTTTGCAAAACCGCATCCGCCAAGTTCGACGAAACCGTCGAGCTGCACGTGAAGCTGGGTGTCGACTCCCGCCACGCTGACCAGCAGGTCCGCGGCGCCATCGTCCTGCCCAACGGCACCGGCAAGACCGCCCGCGTCCTGGTGTTTGCCAAGGGCGACAAGGCCGACGCTGCCCGTGAGGCCGGCGCCGACTTCGTTGGCGATATGGATATGGTGGAGAAGATCCAGAAGGAAAACTGGTTCGGCTTCGACGTGGTCGTCGCTTCCCCCGACATGATGGGCGTTGTGGGCCGTCTGGGTAAGCTGCTGGGCCCCAAGGGCCTGATGCCCTCCCCCAAGGCCGGCACCGTTACTCCCGACGTGGCCAAGGCCGTGAAGGAAGTGAAGGCCGGTAAGGTGGAGTATCGTCTGGACAAGACCAACATCATCCACTGCCCCATCGGCAAGGTTTCCTTCGGCGCGGACAAGCTGTATGAGAACTATACCGCTCTGCTGGGCGCCATCATCAAGGCCAAGCCCGCCGCTGCCAAGGGCCAGTATATCAAGTCCTGCGTGGCCGCGTCCACCATGGGCCCCGGCGTCAAGATGAACGCCAACAAGCAGCTGTAACACAGCAAGCATTTTTCCTGATATCATGCGATTCCGTGGTTGACAAACTGCGGAACCCCTGATATAATACCAGATGCGTTCCAAAGACAGCAGGTGGCGCAAGCCGTAAGTCCTGCCGAGGATGGCAAATCGTTTTTGATTGCTTACACCGTCCTTGTGTCCTTGGATACAGGGACGGTTTTCTTTTTGAACGCACCGACAAATTTTCCGGAGGTGAAATCAAAGAATGCCCAACGCAAAAGTTCTGTCTGAAAAGCAGGCCATCGTGGCGGCGCTGACCGAGAAGCTGCAGAATGCAGCCGCCGGCCTCATCGTTGACTACAAGGGCATCACCGTGGCGGAGGACACTGCTCTGCGCGCGGACTGCCGCGAGAACAACGTGGATTACGCTGTTGTGAAGAACACCCTGCTGCGCTTTGCATTCAACAACGTGGGCCTCAACGAGCTGGACGATCAGCTCAACGGCACCACGTCCCTGGCCGTGTGCATGGACGATCCCGTCGCCCCTGCCCGCGTCATCGCTGACTATGCAAAGAAGCTCAATGGCAAGTTCGAGATCAAGGGCGGCTTCATGGAAGGCAAGGTCGTCTCCCTGGAGACCGTGAATGCTCTGGCTTCCATTCCCGCTCTGCCCGTGCTGCAGGCCCAGGTTCTGGGTACCATGCTGGCTCCCATCTCTGCTCTGGCCTGCGTGCTGAAGCAGATCGCCGAGAAGGACGGCGCTCCCGCCGAGGAAGCCGCCGCCGAGTAAACCCGGCGAACCCCCGGGGCGCACGGCGTCCCACTCAAATCAAACAAATATCTTACAATTAGGAGGCTTATCAAAATGTCCGAGAAGATTACTGCTATGATCGAGGAAATCAAGGGCCTGACCGTTCTGGAGCTGTCCGAGCTGGTCCACGCTCTGGAGGAAGAGTTCGGCGTGTCCGCCGCCGCCATGGCTGCTCCCGCTGCCGGCGCTGCTGCTCCCGCTGCCGAGGAAAAGACCGAGTTCGACGTGGTCCTGACCGGCTTCGATGCCGCTCAGAAGATCAAGGTCATCAAGGTCGTCCGCGAGGTCATGGGCCTGGGCCTGGCCGAGGCCAAGGCTGCCGTCGAGGGCGCCCCCACCACCATGAAGGAAGCCCTGTCCAAGGAGGACGCCGAGGCTCTGAAGAAGCAGGTCGAGGAAGTCGGCGGCAAGGTCGAGCTGAAGTAAGCTTTATCCAACGGAAAAAAATGCTGCAAGCTACGGCTTGCAGCATTTTTGCGCTATTTTGGGGATTCTGGCGGAAGAAAAGCTATGAAATTTTTCGGCTTGTGAAACCCGGCGGCGTCTGGTATAATAGCCGCGTATAACTTTCAATTCCCTGCATAAGAGAAACAGAGGTGACGTCTTATCAAGACACAGAAAAAACCGGGGCTTTTCCGGCACCTGGGCCCTGTCCTGGGCCGTTATAAGGGCTGGACGGCAGCCGCCCTGATATTCGGCATCACCGAGGTGGTGCTGGAGCTGCTGATGCCGATGCTGATGTCCGCCATTGTGGACGGCGGCCTGTACCGGGAGGATACCTTCATGCTTCAGGGGTGGTTTTCCCCGGAGCTTATCGCCAACCGCAACCGCTTTGTGTTGACGGTGGGGGCCATCATGGTGGGGGTAGCCTGCCTGTCCATGGCCATGGGCGTGCTGGCGGCGCGGTGCTCTGCCATCGCCACCCAGGGCTTTGCCCGGAACATGCGCGGCACCCTGCTGGGGAAGATCGAGAGCTTTTCCTTTGCCAACATCGACCACATCTCCACCCCCCAGCTGATCACCCGGGCCACCACGGACATCAACACCCTGCGGGACACCATGCGTCAGTCCCTGGTGACCCTGTACCGGGCGCCGGTAATGGTGATCCTGGCCACGGTGATGAGCTTTATCGTGTCGCCGCGGCTGGCTCCGCTGCTGCTGGCGTGTATCCCGTTGCTGGCGGTGGTGATGACCATCCTGCTGAAGGTGGGCCAGCCCCGGTTCAAACGGATGCTGAAGATGATGGACGGCATGAACCAGGCCGTCCGGGAAAATCTGGTGGCCAGCCGGGTGGTGAAGGCCTACGTTCGGGGCGGGTATGAGTCCAAACGGTTTGACAAGACCACCGATGACCTGCGCCAGGCCCAGCTGGGCGCAGGGAGACTGTTTACCCTGTCCGGCCCCATTACCATGGGCATTATGTGGACGTGCAGCGTGCTGATCCTGTTTTTCGGCGGCCGGGAGATCGTTTTCCGGACCACCGGCCTGCTGACCGGCCAGCTGGTGAGCCTGGTGAACTACGCCGGTATGGCGGTGAACTCCCTGTCCATGATCAGCTGGCTGGTGATGTCCCTGTCCCGGGCCCAGGCGTCCCTGGTCCGGATCAACGAGGTGCTGGACGAGGAGATCGACATCACCGACGGGCCCTCCGGCGCCGCAGTGGAAAGCGGCAGCGTGGACTTTGAGGACGTGTGCTTCAGCTATACCCGAAACCCTGACAAGTTGGCCCTGCGCCATGTGACCCTGCACATTGACTCCGGAGAGACCATCGGTGTTATCGGCGGCACCGGCGAGGGAAAATCCACCCTGGTAAGCCTGATTCCCCGGTTTTACGACGCCCTGTCCGGCACGGTGAAGGTGGACGGACGGGATGTGCGGGAGTATACCCTGGAGAATCTGCGCAGCGGCGTGTCCATGGTATTGCAGAACGGGTCCCTGTTCTCCGGTACCATTGCCGACAACCTGCGCTGGGCGGACCCCAACGCCACCCTGGCCCAGATGCAGGCGGCCTGCGCCATTGCCCGGGCCGACGAGTACATCGACCGGTTCCCCGACGGGTATGAGACGGTGCTGGAGCAGAACGCCGCCAACCTGTCCGGCGGCCAGCGGCAGCGGCTGCTGATCGCCCGGGCCATTCTGAAAAAGCCCAGGATCCTGATCCTGGACGACTCCACCTCCGCCGTGGATATGGCCACCGACGAGCATATCCGCCGCTGTCTGCGGACGGCGCTTCCCGGGGCCACCAAGATCATCATCGCCCAGCGCATCAACTCCATCATGTCCTGCGACCGGATCGTGGTGCTGGACCAGGGGCGGCTGGCGGATATGGGTACCCATCAGGAGCTGCTGTCCCGCAGCCCCATTTACCGCGACGTGTATGAAAGCCAGATGAGAGAGGGGGCCGTGGACGATGCCGCGTGTTGACCTGCAGAAATACAATAAGAAGGTAGAGAACCCCGTTGCCATCCTGTGGCGGCTGGTGTGCTACTTCAAGCACTGCCGCCTGCTGCTGACGGCGGCGATGCTGTCCATCCTGGCCTATGTGGCGGCCACCATCGGGGCTGCCTACTGCATGAAGCCCCTGACAAACCTGCTGGAGGCCAGCGGTGCGGCTCCCAACGAGACGTATGCCAAGTACATCAGTCTGATCCTGGGCCTGGCGGGCCTGTATCTGCTGTCGGCCCTGACCAACTATCTGCTGAACCGGCTGATGCTGGAGTGCAGCGCCATCATCATGAAGCAGCTGCGCACGGAGCTGTTCGACACCATGCAGCGCCAGCCGGTGCGGTTCTTTGACGAGAACAAGACCGGCGCGCTGATGAGCTACTATACCAGCGACATCGAGGCCACCAACGAGCTTTTGCAGCACAGCATCACCCAGCTGGCCATCTCCATCACCTCTCTGCTGGGGACCATCGGCATGATGCTGGCTCTGTCCATGCGGCTGTTTGCCATCATGGTGGTGCTGGGGGCCATTGTGGTGCTGGTGGTGCGGGTCACCACCAGGATCAGCAAGCGCACCTATGCCAGCCAGCAGCGTCTCACCGCCGCCGTCAGCGGCTATATGGAGGAGATGATCACCGGCCAGCGGGATGTGAAGGTGTTCACCCACGAAAAGGAGGTCATGGAGCAGTTCGACGTCATCAACCGGGATCTGTGTAAGGCGTCCACTACTGCTACCACCGTCACCTCTATGGTGGGGCCTATCCTCAACAACCTGTCCCACATTTTCTACGCCATCACCTGCGCAGTGGGCGTGCTGTGGCTGACGGGGGAGGGGACCGGCGGCATCCTCATCGGCTTTTTGCAGTATGTCCGCACCTTCGCCGACCGGGTGAGCCAGATCTCTGAGCAGTTCAACGCCCTGATGATGGCCCTGGCCGGAGCGGAGCGGATTTTCGCCATTCTGGACCTGCCGCCGGAGGAGGATCAGGGTCAGGTGACCCTGGAGCAGAACGGCGATGACTACAGCTGGCGTCTGCCGGACGGCGCCCTGGTGCCCCTGCGGGGGGACGTGCGGTTTGCCCATGTGGACTTCTCCTATGTGCCGGATAAGCCGGTGCTGCGCGACCTGTCCCTGTATGCCAAGCCCGGCCAGAAGATCGCCTTTGTGGGCTCCACCGGCGCCGGAAAAACCACCATCACCAACCTCATCAACCGCTTCTATGATATCGAGTCCGGCTCTATCACCTACGATGGCATCGACGTGCGCCGCATCCGCAAGGACGACCTGCGCCGCTCCCTGGGTATGGTGCTGCAGGACACCCACCTGTTCACCGGCACCGTCATGGAGAACATCCGCTACGGGCGTCTGGAGGCCACCGACGACGAGTGCATTCGCGCCGCCAAGATCGCCAACGCACACTATTTCATCTCTCACCTGCCCCAGGGGTATGACACGGTCCTGTATTCCGACGGCGCCAACCTCAGCCAGGGCCAGCGCCAGCTGGTGGCCATTGCCCGGGCGGCGGTGTCCCGGGCTCCGGTGCTGATCCTGGACGAGGCCACCTCCTCTGTGGACACCCGCACGGAAAAGCTCATCGGCCAGGGGCTGGACGCCCTGATGGCCGGGCGCACGGTGTTCGTCATCGCCCACCGACTGTCCACCGTCCGCAACGCCAATGCCATCATGGTGCTGGAGCAGGGCCGCATCATCGAGCGGGGCGACCACCGGGAGCTGCTGGAGCAGAAGGGAAAGTACTATCAGCTCTGCCACAACATGATCGAATTGACCTAACCGTTCGCCGAAAACCACACTTATTTGTATCTTTCAGGCGTAAATTTCCGACAAATGTTAGCGGATAAAAACCGCAGAAATTCAACTGCAAGAGAATAAAAATACAAAGAATGTGAATATCTGTCATTTTTTTTGGAATATTCACAGAAAGTTCAATCTTGGTGTTGAAAAATCCATAGTTTCATGATAGAATTAAGAAAACATTTTAATCCCGAGCGGCGATGAGAAAATTGCACAAAAAGCGTCCGCCTTGGGCGAACAGACTGGTGCGGTGTAGACAGTGAGCCAAGGACACACACCGCCGCACCGCAAGGAATGATCATGGCAGAAAAAAACAAAAAGCGCGGCGGACGCCGCGCCCATCTCAATGATTTCCACGTCAATCTTGCCGGTGATTATGTATATACCGGCGCCCACTACACCTATGTGGACCAGGGCCGCAGCCGCGACCGGGTCCAGCGGGAGCTGTGGGGACTGAGCATCGCCATTCTGCTGGCCGTTGTGGCCGGGGGATGCAGCGACGCGCCCGCCATGCTGAACTGCTGGTACGTGATCCTGCCCTATATCTGCGAGGCCGCCGCGGCGGTCAGCGTGATATGGGCGGTGGCCCGGCTGCGCAAGGCGGAGGACCCCATCCGGGAGTATGTTTACAAGAAGAGCGTGCAGCCGCTGCCCCACCGGGCTATGCTGTGCATGATCTTCGCGGGGCTGGGCTTCGTGACCATGGTGCTGTACCTGGTGATGAACGGCTCCGGCGGCCGCGTGGCCTCCGTGATCGTCTATCTGGCGCTGAAGGCGCTGGTGGCCGGGGGAGCGTGGCTCCTGTGGCGGTATATGCTGATCCTGAAATGGGAAAAGCTCCCCGCCCGCGACCTGGATGAACCCCAGGCGTGACCCAATTTCCTTTGTGAACTCCGGGCGAAAGCCCGCGTTCAAAAATATTTAAGGAGGATTCCAATGAAGAAAGCTACCCGTATTTTGGCTCTGGTACTTTGTGCTGTCATGTGCCTGGGCCTGTTCGTTGGCTGCGGCAACAAAGGCAAGCAGAACAGCGACACCCCGTTGGTCGTGGGTTATTCCCCGTTCAACAGCAAATTCTCTCCCTTCTTCTCCGAGACCGCTTATGACCAGGATGTCTGGGTGATGACCTCTATCGGCCTGCTGAGCAGCGACCGTCAGGGCTCCATCATCATGAACGGCATCAAGGGCGAGACCAAGTCCTACAACGGCACCGACTACACCTACTATGGTCCCGCTGACTGCGAGATCAAGGAGAACACCGACGGCACCGTGGACTACAACTTCAAGATGCGTGAGGACCTGAAGTTCTCCGACGGCGAGCCCATCACCATCGACGACGTCATCTTCTCCATGTACGTCCTGTGCGATCCTTCCTACGACGGCAACAGCACCCTGTTTGCTGTTCCCATCCAGGGCATGGACGCCTACCGTTCCGGCATGGACACCCTGTTCAACCTGATCTATGCCGCCGGCCGCGACAACACCAACTTTAGTGACGACCCCACCAAGGGCTGGACCAAGGAGCAGCAGGATGCTTACTGGGCTGACGTGGACCAGGCTGCCGACAAGTTCGTTCAGGAGATCATGGACTCCTGCATCGCTCAGGGCGCCAATGCCGAGGGCGATTCCGTGGCCGCCTGCCTGAAGAACTGGGGCTTCGATCTGCCCGAGGACGCCACCAAGGCTGACGCCTTCGCCGCCATCGTTGCCGCTTATGACAACATCACCACCGCTGTTGGCAAGGAATCTGCCGGCACTGCGTTCGCCGACCTGATGAACGACTACGCCGCCTATACCAACGCTATCCAGACCGGCGAGTCCGCTGCCAACATCTCCGGCATCAAGAAGACCGGCGATTACAGCATGACCGTCACCCTGTCCCAGGTGGACGCTACCGCCATCTATCAGCTGGGTGTGACCATCGCTCCCATGCACTACTATGGCGAGAAGGCCAAGTATGACTACGACAACAATCAGTTCGGCTTCACCAAGGGCGATCTGAGCCATGTCCGCGAAAAGACCACCACCCCCATGGGCGCCGGCCCCTACAAGTTCCTGAAGTTCGAGAATGGTACCGTTAACTTCGAGGCCAATGACTCCTACTATCTGGGCGCCCCCAAGACCAAGTATGTCAACTTCCTGCAGACTCAGGAAGACGATAAGCTGAACGGCGTCATCACCGGCACCGTGGATATCGCCGATCCTACCTTCAGCGCCAACACCGTGGACGCCATCAAGAAGGCCAACGCCAACGATGACGTCAACGGCCCCAAGATCACCACCGATACCGTGGATAACCTGGGTTACGGCTACATCGGCATGAGCGCCAACACCATGAACGTCAACAACGAGCCCGGCTCCGACGCTTCCAAGGCCTATCGTAAGGCTTTCGCCACCGTCCTGGCTGCGTATCGTGACGTTGCCATCGACTCCTACTATGGCGAGCGTGCTTCCGTCATCAACTACCCCATCTCCAACACCTCCTGGGCTGCTCCTCAGGCTTCCGACCCCGGCTACAAGGTCGCTTTCTCTGTGGACGCTGACGGCAAGGACATCTACACCTCCGACATGACCGCCGATCAGAAGTACGAGGCTGCTCTGCAGGCCGCCCTGGGCTTCTTTGAGAAGGCCGGCTGCAAGGTGGAGAACGGCAAGGTCGTTACCAACCCCGCTGGCGGTAAGGACACCGATGCTTACGCCATCGAGCGTGAGGCCCTGATCCCCGCCGACGGCAAGGGCGATCACCCCTCCTTCATGATCCTGACCGAGGCCTCCAAGGCTCTGGAGAAGATCGGCGTGCACCTGATCGTCACCGACCTGTCCGACAGCACGCAGCTGTGGGATACCATCGAGGCCGATCAGGCTGACATGTTTGCTGCTGCCTGGGGCGCTACCGTTGACCCCGACATGTACCAGATTTACTTCTCCGGCATGGACGGCAAGGCTGCCGGCGGCTCCAACTACATGTACGACATCAATGATGCCGAGCTGAACAAGCTGATCCTGGATGCCCGCGCTTCTCTGGACCAGAGCTATCGTAAGACCATGTACAAGGCTTGCCTGGACATCATCGTTGACTGGGCCGTTGAGGTTCCTGTCTATCAGCGCCAGAACGCCGTCATCTTCTCCACCGAGCGGGTGAACATGGAGACGGTCACTCCCGATATCACCACCTTCTATGGCTGGCTGAGCGAGATCCAGAACGTCGAGCTGAACTGACAAGTTTGGACCCAAGACCTGTGCACATAGGTTAAGTCACAAGGTGCTCCCCGGCGGCCAAGGCCGCCGGGGGGTACCCCGACTGCATGTCAAGGAGCGCCCCTGGCGGGGCCTGGGGCGCTGCTTGATGTGCAGTGGGTAGTTTATAGGGAGGGGCGGAACAGACGTGTTCCGCCAATCTGCATCACTGTATCATCAGATCGGAGGGTTATCAGTGCGCAAATACATCATCAAAAGAATTCTAATCTCAATCGTCATCCTATTCTTCGTCGCATTCGTTATCTACGCGCTGATGCGGTGTCTCCCCACGTCCTACGTGGAGGCGATGGCGCGTCAGAAGTCCATGCAGCCCGGTTCCAAGTCCTTTGAGGAGTGGATGGAGCAGCTCACCCGCATGTACAACCTGGATGTGGGCATTATCCCCGGCTTCTTCAAGTGGCTGGGCCAGATGCTGACCTTCAAATTCGGCGACAGCTGGCTGTGGACCAAGCCTGTTACGGAAGTATTCAACGACAGTGTGTGGATCTCTTTCTTTATGGGCCTCATCGCATTCGTCCTGCAGATCATCATCGCGATCCCCCTGGGCGTGGTTGCCGCCACCAAGCAGTACAGCAAGACGGACTATGTCATCTCTGTGCTGGCGCTGGCCGGTATTTCCCTGCCTACCTTCTTCTTTGCTTCCCTGCTGAAGCTGGTGTTCTCCGTGAGACTGGGCTGGTTTGACCTGTACGGCCTGACGGGACGTAATTACCAGCAGTTGTCCGCTTTCGGGAAACTCATGGACATGGGACATCATCTGGTTCTGCCCATCGTCACGCTGGTGGTCATCAGCGTCGGTTCCCTCATGCGTTACACCCGCACCAACATGCTGGAGGTGCTGAACGCAGACTTTATCCGCACGGCCCGGGCCAAGGGTCTGTCCGAGCGCAAGGTCATCTATCACCATGCGTTCCGCAACACCCTGATCCCCCTGGTTACCATCATCGGCGGTTCTCTGCCCGGCCTGTTTTCCGGCGCACTGATCACCGAGACGCTGTATTCCATCCCCGGCATCGGCTACATTTCCTACCAGTCCATGGTGGGCGGCGACATTCCGTTCTCCATGTTCTATCTGGTGTTCATGGCCGTGCTGACCCTGTTGGGCAACCTGATTTCTGATATTCTGTACGCCGTGGTCGACCCGCGGGTACGCATCGCTTAAGAAGGGAGGAGGAAAGAAAATGGCAGATCGCAAAGATAACATCAATGAGCAGCAGGCTGAGCAGAAGCTCCGCGAGGAGATTCGCGAGGAAATGAAGAATGCCGACCAGACGCCTGCGGAGGAGCATTATTCTCTGAACGACGACCGCCGCGTTAAGGTTCTTTCTCCCGGTATGCTGGTGGCCAAGCGCTTTATCCGCAACCGTATGGCTGTTACCGGCCTGGTCATCCTGATTTTCATGTTCGTCTTTTCCTTTATCGGCGGCTTGGTTTCCCCCTATGGGCAGGATCAGTTCTTCTATACCGACAAAACCATCCGCAAGAGCTTCGGTGAGGCCAAGGAAAACACCGAGTTCCGCTACGGCAGCAACAGCGATGAGCTGTTTGGGCTCACCGCACAGGCCAAGGCCATGCTGGCCATCCAGCAGGGTAAGGATTCCTTCAATTTCTCCAATCATAACTATACCATGAACAAGGTCAGCGATGAAATGTTCACCGTTTCCTGCGACGGCGTTATGGTGGGTTATGCCGCCAAGGACATGGTCAACGCGGATGCCGCGGACCAGAAGCTGTCCTTCGAGTTCAACTATCAGGCCCTGACCGCCTACGCCACCGGTGCTAAGGAATTCACCGCCGACGGCGTGACCTATGCCCTGGCTGAGGGCGGCGGCGTCACCCTGGACGGGGCGGACTATGCCTATATCAGCCGCTATCTGGTTCAGGCCATCTCCCCCGACGTGTTCCTGAGCCGCGATTTCAAGGACAAGCTGCTGGCCACCATTGCCACGGCCCAGGACGGCAAGGCTACCTTTACTTACACCGACGAGTCCCTGATCATGAATGAGCCCGAGCAGACCGAGGACGGCGAAAACGCCAACGGTCAGACCTCCGGCATCAATACGGAGGACCCCAATGCTCCCAAGCAGGACGATACGTCCGACACCGCCACTGCGGAGTATGATCTGGAGTTCAAGGCCGCTACCAACAGCTGGCAGATCCTGCAGGAGAAGTCCAGCCGTCAGTACGACCAGTACTCCTTCCCCAATATGAAGCATTGGCTGGGCACCGATATGTACGGTATGGATATGCTGACCCGCCTGATGTACGGCGGTCGCGTGTCCCTGCTGATCGGCTTCATCGTTATCATCATTGAGACCGTCATCGGCGTAATCTTCGGCGGTATCTCCGGCTACTTCGGCGGCTGGGTGGATAACCTGATTATGCGTATCGTCGATATCTTTTACTGCATCCCCTCCATGCCCGTTATCATTATTCTGGGTGCGGCCATGGATGCCTCCCGTGTGGACCCGACGATCCGAATGGTTTACCTGATGCTGATTCTGGGCTTCCTGGGCTGGGCCGGTATTGCCCGTCTGGTCCGCGGCCAGATCCTGTCTCTGCGTGAGCAGGAGTACATGGCTGCCGCTGAGGCCTGCGGCCTCAGCGTGTCCCGCCGGATCTTCAAGCACCTGATCCCCAATGTCGTTCCCCAGCTGATCGTCACCTGCACCATGGGCCTGGGCAGCGTCATCATCATGGAGGCGACCCTGTCCTTCCTGGGCCTGGGCGTTAAGTTCCCCTTCGCTTCCTGGGGCAACATCATCAGCGACGTCAACAACACCCACGTTCTGACCACCTATTGGTTCATCTGGATTCCCGCCGGCGTGCTGCTGCTGCTGACGGTTCTGGCGTTCAACCTGGTTGGCGACGGACTGCGGGATGCCTTTGACCCGAAGATGAAGCGCTGAGGAAGGAGGAGATCACATGGCTAAGAAAAACGAAAACGGCTATCTGTCCGCGAAGGAATCCCGCCGGATTTCCCGGGAGAACCGCAAAATCACGGATCAGTTTGAAAAGCTGCACAAGCGCAAGAACGTGCCCGAGGAGGAATTCCTCACCAAGATGCACGACGAGAACAACTCCCTGGAGATCGAGAATCTGCACACCTACTTCTTCTCTGACGTGGGTACCGTCCGCGCGGTAGACGGCGTCTCCTTTGATGTGCCCATCGGCAAGACCGTGGGCGTGGTGGGTGAGTCCGGCTGCGGCAAGTCCGTTACCAGCCTGTCCATCATGCAGCTGCTTCAGCGGCCCCAGGGCCAGATCGTGGAGGGCGAGATTCGCCTGAATCTGGGCAACGGCAAGGCTTATGACATCACCAAGACTCCTATTGAGCAGATGCAGAAGCTCCGCGGCAACTACATGTCCATGATTTTCCAGGAGCCCATGACCAGCCTGAACCCGGTGTTCCGCATCGGCGCCCAGCTGGATGAGGTCATTGCCCTGCACGACGGTGAAGGCAAGACCGCCGAGGACATCAAGGCCCGCTCCATCCATCTGCTGGAGATGGCCGGTATCGCCAACAGCGAGGGCGTCTACAAGATGTTCCCTCACGAGCTGTCCGGCGGTATGCGCCAGCGTGTCATGATCGCTATGGCTCTGTCCTGCAATCCCCGCCTGATCATCGCCGATGAGCCCACCACGGCTCTGGACGTGACCATCCAGGCCCAGATCCTGGACCTGCTTCGCAACCTGAAGGATAAGATCAATTCCTCCATCATGCTGATCACCCACGACTTGGGTGTTATCGCCGAGATGGCCGACTACGTGGTGGTCATGTACGCCGGCCGCGTGGTGGAGAAGGGCACCGCCCAGGAGATTTTCGCCAATCCCGCGCACCCCTACACCATCGGCCTGATGGCTTCCAAGCCCATGGTCGGTAAGAAGGTGGATAAGCTGTATTCCATCCCCGGCAAGGTCCCCAACCCCATCAACATGCCCAACTACTGCTATTTCAAGGATCGCTGCGAAATGTGCGTGGACGGCTGCCAGGGTGAGTATCCCCACATGATCCAGCTGTCCCCCACGCATATGGTCAGCTGCTATCGTTACTACGGAAAGGAGGACGCTCAGAATGGCTGATGTCAAAAAGACCGCTGAGGAGAAGATCCAGTACGATCCTCAGTACATCCTCCAGGTCAAGGACCTGAAGAAGTACTTTCCCATCAAGGGCGGTATGCTTAACAAGACCGTTGGTTATGTGAAGGCCGTGGACGGCGTCACCTTTAACCTCAAGCGCGGTACCACCATGGGTCTGGTGGGCGAGTCAGGCTGCGGCAAGACCACCACCGGCCGTACCATCCTTCGTCTGTCCGGCGAAAAGACCGGCGGCCAGGTGCTGTTCAACGGTCAGGAGGTCTATGACCTCAGTGCCAAGGAAATGCGCGATATGCGCACCAAGATGCAGATCATCTTCCAGGACCCCTTCTCCTCTCTGCAGCCCCGTATGCCCGTGGGCGAGATCATCGGCGAGGCTGTCCGCGAGCACGGTCTGGTGCCCAAGGAAGAATTTGACGACTATATCGATAAGGTCATGGACGACTGCGGCCTGCAGTCCTTCCACAAGGATCGCTATCCCCATGAGTTCTCCGGCGGCCAGCGTCAGCGTATCTGTATCGCCCGGGCCCTGGCTCTGAAGCCTGAGTTCATCGTCTGCGATGAGCCCGTGTCCGCCCTGGACGTGTCCATCCAGGCGCAGATCATCAATCTGCTGAAGGAGCTTCAGGAGCGGTATAAGTTCACCTATCTGTTCATCTCCCACGATCTGTCCGTGGTGGAGCATATCTCCGACACCGTGGGCGTTATGTACCTGGGCAACCTGGTGGAATACGGCGCTACCGGGGACATCTTCAAGAATCCTCTGCACCCCTACACCAAGGCTCTGTTCTCCGCCATTCCCGTGCCGGACCCCACGGCCAAGATGAACCGCATCGTGCTGGAGGGCTCCATTCCTTCCCCGGCCAATCCTCCCGCAGGCTGCAAGTTCCACACCCGCTGCGCCCAGTGCATGGAGCAGTGCAAGACCGAGGTGCCGGAGCAGCGCGAGATCGAGCCCGGCCACTTTGTGGTCTGCCACCTGTACGACCAGAAATAATGGCCGAGAAGGAAAAACACTGGGAGGACGACGACGGCCGCACCATCGCGGATATGTCGCAGGTGAAGCGTCCGTCGCTGTTCGGCAATCTGCCTGGCAGCGTCTATAAACGGGAGGAGAAGCCGGAGGAGCAGGAGCCCAGGAAGGCAGCTCCCTGGGTGGACGACTCCCTGAGCAAGCAGGACCGTCATGCGTTCTTCTTAGGCACCATGAAGGCGTCGCTGCTGATCGGCGCGGCCTACCTGGTGGGATTCGGCGTCTTTATTCTGATCCTGACGCTTCTGTTCCGCTGAGGACAGGAACCAAAATGCCTGAAAGGGCGTCCTCCAAAGGGAGGACGCCCTTTTTTGCGCTGCTACAATAGAAAATGGGAGGACCATCATGATTTCATCCATGCTGCAATACATCCAGAAAAGCCCCGACTGCTTCCACGCGGTGGAAAATCTCCGCCAGCGGCTGATGGGGGAGGGGTATACCCAGCTGACGGCAGGGGAGTGGAGCCTGACCCCCGGCGGCAAGTATTTTATCACCAAGAACGGCTCGTCGCTGCTGGCATTCCGGGTGCCCCAGGGTGCCCCAACCGGGTTTGTGCTGACGGCCAGTCACTCGGATTCTCCTTGCTTCCGGCTGCGGGACCATGCAGAGCTGGCCGGTGAGTTTGTGCGCCTTTCCGCCGAGCGCTACGGCGGCATGATCAACGACTGCTGGCTGGATCGCCCCCTCAGCGCTGCCGGACGGGTGCTGGTGCGCCGGGACAACGGTCTGGAGACACGTCTGGTGGACCTGAAAAAGGACATGGCACTGATCCCTCGTGTGGCTATCCATCTGAACCGGGACGGCAATAATGGCACCAAGTACAATCCCGCTCAGGACCTGGTGGCGCTGTATGCCGGCGGAGAGCAGAAGGGCTGCTTTGACCGGGAGATCGCCGCTGCCGCCGGATGCCAGCCGGAGGACATCGTGGCCCGGGATCTGTTCCTGTACAACAACCAGCCGGGCACCGTGTGGGGGCCTGCGGGAGAATTCCTGTCCGCACCCCGGCTGGACGACCTGGCCTGTGTATTTGCCTGCACCCAGGGCTTCCTGGCTGCCCGGGAGACCACCGCCATCCCGGTGCTGTGCGTATTTGACAACGAGGAGATCGGCTCCGAGACCAAGCAGGGCGCGGCTTCTGCCTTCCTGCCGGAAACCCTTCAGGCCATCGTAGACGCTCTGGGACTTACGGACGGCGACTATCGGCGGCTGGTGGCCAACAGCTTCCTGCTGTCCTGTGACAACGGTCATGCCCGTCACCCCAACCATCCGGAGCTGGCGGACGCCAACGAGGCCCCGGTGCTCAACGGCGGCGTGGTGGTGAAGCACTCGCCCCGGTATGCCACCGACGCGGTGTCTGCCGCCGCGTTCCAGGAGCTTTGCCGCCGGGCCCAGGTACCCACCCAGCATTATGCCAACCGGCCCGACCAGGCCGGCGGTGCGACACTGGGCAACATCGCCAACACCAAGCTGCCGGTGAACACCGTGGACATCGGCATGGCGCAGCTGGCTATGCACTCCTGCTTCGAGACCATGGGCAGCCGCGACGTGGCCCACTTTGTTCGCGCCGTCACCGCCTGCTACGAGGCTGTGCTGACCTTCACCAACACGGCAGTGGAGATCGGCTGAGACAGGGAAACAAACTCCGCCCCTTGACCTGTGGTCAGGGGGCGGAGTTTACATGCACAAAATCAGGTCCGCAGCTTGAAGGTCCTGGGGGCCAGGTGATAGGCCAGCAGCAGAGCCGCAGCCACATACACGGCGGCAAAGAGGACCACACCCACGCCGAAGGCGGTGGAGCCGCGGACATTGGCGGAGATCAGGTAGCACACAACGTAGGTCAGGCCGGTAATGATCCGATAGGCATAGCTGGTGTTCTCCAAGCCCGCAGTGTAGGGCTGGAGCAGGTAGTACAGCACCAGATAGTGTACCGAGAAGAACACGGACATGGCCAGAATGGACAGGGCCAGCACCGCATAGTCCAATGGCGTGTCCGTGCCGCCGCTGCACAGCAGCAGCAGAGGAAGCCCCAGAGCGATAACGGTGGTGGGCAGCAGATTGATGGCTGTCAGCGATTTCAGCCGGGCCGTGAAAATCCCCAGGATCACCCGGGGCTGCCGGTAAAACCGGTAGCACAGCATGCTGCGGTCGCAGTTGAAGAACAGGGCCCGGGTCACGGTATTGCCGCGATTGATGAAGTACATAAGCAGCAGCATGCCGGGCAGGGCCCGGACCACCAGTCCATTGACAGCGGCCGCCGCGGCAGGGGAGATCAGACACGCGGCGCAGCCTGCCGCCAGCACCACAGCGGCAATGACGGCGGTCCGCCGGGCGGGACGCATCAGCAGCCGCCTGTTCCGGCGCATGAACAGCTCGTTGAACCGGGCACAGCCGGTTTTGCGGCTTTCGGGACCGCTGTCCAGGGTGAGCTTGCTCCGATACTGAGCCTGGGTTTCCTTGGCGGCAGGATGGGTATCGCCTGTCAGCAGGGCCAGGTTATCCGGTGTGAAGATGCGGCGGTATAGCTGACGGAAGGAGGGGAAGCGCACCAGAACACAGGCGTCCCACGCGCCGCAGAAGGCGAAAAGCCCACAGGCGGCATACGCCGCCCCGCTGGGGATGGCCCAGCCCAACAGCATGGGTGGCAGATACGCCGCCGCCAGCAGGAGCAGGCCGAGGCCCTGGAGCACCGGGAACCATTTTGCCTCCCTGGCCAGCCTGCGCCGGCGGGTAAAGTGCGCCAGCTCCAGCCCGGCGGCGGTGAGCTTCACGGAGCACACCAGCACCGGCGTCAGCAGGCACAGGGCCAGAGGCGCTTGGAGGGCCAACCGCCCCACCACCAGCGCCGCTGTCAGAAAGCCCATAAAATCCTTCAGCAGCGTATACCCGTATGCCGACAGAGCATAGCGCCGGGCATCCATCCGCAGAAGAAACACGGCGTAATAGACGTCCTGCTCCGCGTCCAGGAGCTTGCTGTTGAAAATGCCGCCGATAAGCGTCAGAAACAGCAGCAGGTGGCCATACAGCCCCGCAGGCGGTTCGGACGGGAACAGCAGCAGGGGGGCGGCAAAGAACGCCGCCATATACAGGAGCTTTCCCAGCAGCAGCCCCAGCAGCTCCCGCAGGATGGCCAGCACCAGGCCCAGGGTCTTGGCGAAGCCGCTTTCATAGGACAGGCTCAGAAAGCGCAGCCGGTACAGAATGCCGTTGACCCGATAGGCCATGTGCAGCCGCAGCTGCAAAACCAGGGTGTCAAACCACATCCGGCTCCTCCTTCAGGGCGGCGATGATGCGGTCCTTATATGCCTCGTCGGCCAGGTCCTCCCGCCGTACCTCCTGCAGGACCCCATGGTGCAGGATGACGATGTCGTCGCACAGGTCCAGGGCCAGGTCCATGATGTGGGTGGACAGCAGGATGATGTGCTGACCCTTGATGCGCCGCAGCAGAGCCTTCATCTCGTCGGCCACCACCACGTCGAAGGACGTCAGCGGCTCATCCAGCAGCAGCACGGTGGGATCTGCCATAATGTTCACCAGCATCTGCATTTTGTTTTTCATGCCGTGGGAGAAGTCCTTCAGCAGCTTTCCCCGGTCGGCCTCATCAATACACATGTAGTCCAGATACACATCCGGGGCCTTGGGATAGGGGATCCTGTCCCGGTTGATCTCCAGGAAGAATTGCAGAAATTCCCGGGCGGTGAGAAACTCCGGCACCACTGGGGTGGACAGCACATAGCCCATGTCGTCTGCGGTGACGGGACGGGGGTTCCCGCCGTCGTCCACCAGGTGGAAGGAGCCGCCGTCCCGGGGCAGATCCTCGTTGAGACAGTTGAAAAACGTGGTCTTTCCCGCGCCGTTGCGGCCGATCAGACCGTAGATCTTTCCCTGTTCAAAGGTGAAGGACGCGCCCCGCAGCACCTCCTGGTCACCGAACCGCTTTTGCAGGTCCTGGACTACCAGCTTCGCGGCCATCAGTCCACGATGCCGGTGAGGTCCAGGGGCTTGCCGTCGCGCCACAGACGCTCCAGGCCGTAAAACTCCCGGGCCTCGGCGTTAAAGACATGGATGGCGATGCAGCCGTAGTCCAGCAGCACCCAGGTGCCGCCGCGATAGCCCTCCCGGTGCAGGGGCTCCTCCTCCGCCTCCTCCCGGAGGATCTTTTCCACATTGTCCACCAGGGCGTTGATCTGGGTATTGGAGGAGCCGGTGGCGATGACGAAATAGTCCGCCAGGGTGGTCAGGTCGCCGATCTCCAGCACCTGGATCTCCCGGCCCTTTTTGTCGGACAGGGCCCGGGCCGCCATAAGGGCCAGTTCCTTCGCAGTTTTCATAGATGTTTACCTCTCAATAGATAGTCTCGGGCGTCCAGTGTGTTGTGGTGGACGGGGTTGCCCCATTGCCGCATGTCCTGGATGCTGTCGTTCAGTGCCTTCAGAAGGCCCCCGTCCAGGTCGGCGTGTACCGCCTGGCGCAGATCCTCCACGCCGGGAAAATCCCGGCTGGGCTCGATATAGTCCGCCAGATAGATGATCTTTTCCAGCAGGGTCATGTCCGCATGGCCGGTGGTGTGCCAGTAAATGGCCCAATACACGGCATCGTCCACGCCGAACACGTCCCGGGCGATGGCCGCCCCGGTTTTGGCATGCAGCAGCTTCAGGGCGTGCCGCTCCAGGTCGTCCAGGGGGATGCCGTACTGCCGGCACAGGGCCAGCTGCTGATCCATGTCCAGCTTCTTGGTGCAGTCGTGAAGCAAAGCGGCCACCCGGGCCTGGGTCTCGTCGGCCCCATACTGCCTGGCCAGGCGCACGGCCTCCTGCTCCGTGCCCAGAACATGGGGCATGCGCTTGGGCTTCAGATAGCTCAGGGCGATGGGCCGCAGCCGGTCCGGGGTCAGGCGCCGCAGGTCCGTATGGACGCCGTACAGCCCCCGGCGCTGGATGTAGCCATACACCGGGTCCGTCACCAGCTCCTGCCCGCCGCCCTGGGCCAGGGCCTGACGCACCTGGGTGGAGGACAGGTCCAGAACGTGCTCATTGGGAATGATGGCAATATCCGCCCCATAGGTCTCCTCCAGGTGCCGCTTCTGGGCGGCCAGATCGCCGCCGGGCTGAGGGTGGACCCGGTCAAAGGCCCCGATGTGGGCCAGGGACAGAATGTCCGCCGCATGATACCAGCGCTCCAGAGACAAAAACATATCCGTCCCCATAAGAAGCCACAGCTCATCCTCCGGATACATCTGCCGCAGCTGCCGCAGGGTATCCACCGTATAGCTGGGGCCGGTGCGGTGCAGCTCGATGTCCAGAGCCTGGGCCCCGGGGCCCAGCTGGGCGCAGGCCAGGGCCGTCATCTCCAGCCGGTCGGCGGGCTCGGCGCTGCCCTGGGGCAGGGCCTTGTGGGGCGGAATGCTGGCGGGGATCAGCAGCAGACGGTCCAGCCCCAGGACGTCCATAGCCGCCCGGGCCGCCGTCAGGTGGCCCCGGTGGATGGGGTTGAAGGTGCCGCCGTAGATGCCGATCCTCATACGCTGCGCTTCCTGTCTTTTTCCAGCTCGATCTTCCGCTTGTCCTTGTTGTGCTGATAGCGGAAGAGAACGAATTTGCTGCCGATGACCTGCACCACCTCGCAGCGGGCGGCTACCTTCAGCTCCTCCGCCGCTTCCCGGGCGGTGTACATGGAGTTTTCCAGCACCCGGCCCTTGATCAGCTCCCGGGCCTCCAGGGCGTCGTTGACCTGCTTGACCAGGTTGTCGCCGATGCCGTCCTTGCCCACGTGGACGATGGTGTCCAGGTTGGCGGCCATGCCCCGCAGCTGGGCTCTCTGCTTGCTTGTCAGTTCCATAGATGCTCCTCAGTTCTTTTCCAGATAGGTTTTCAGCTCCGCCGCGAAGGCCCGCAGGGCGTTGCCGCGGTGGCTGATGGCGTTTTTCTCCTCCGGCGTCAGCTGGGCAAAGGTCTTGCGCAGCTCCGGCACGAAAAACACCGGGTCATAGCCGAAGCCGTTGTCTCCCTGGGGGGCGTAGGCAATGGTGCCGAAGCAGTCCCCGGCTGCGTCCAGCCGGTCCCCATTGGGGAAGCAGCAGACGATGGCCGTGTGGAAATGGGCGGTGCGGGCCCCGGCACCCCGGAGATTCTCCAGCAGCAGGCGATACCGGGCCTGGTCGCTGTCCACGCCGCCGTAGCGGGCGGAATAGATGCCCGGTGCGCCGTTCAGCGCGTCCACGCACAGGCCGGAGTCGTCGGCGATGGCGGGCAGGCCGCTGGCCTGCATGACGGCCATGGCCTTGATGGCGGCGTTTTCGGCGAAGGTGGTTCCATTTTCCTCCGGCTCCAGGTCCAGGCCCACGTCGGACTGGAGGACCACCTCCACCCCCAGCTCACTTAAGATCTCCTGCATTTCCGCCAGCTTCTTGCGGTTGTGGGATGCCAAAACGAATTTCATAGAATTTCCCCCAGTATATTTTTCTCCAGCTGGATCAGCCGGGCGTTGCCCTGGGCGCACAGAGCCACCAGCTCCTGCTGCTCCCGGGGCGTGAAGGCGCGGCCCTCGCCGGTGCCCTGCAGCTCGATGATGCCGCCCTGCTCGTTCATGACGCAGTTCAGATCCACCATGGCCCGGCTGTCCTCGGAGTATTGCAGGTCCAGCATGGCCACGTTGTCCACGATACCGGCAGAGATACCGGCCACATAGTGACGGATGGGCATGGCCTTTACCAGCCCCTGCTCCAGAAGGCCCCGGCAGGCCAGGGCCAGGGCCACGAAGCCCCCGGTAACGGAGGCGGTGCGTGTGCCGCCGTCTCCCTGCAAAACGTCGCAGTCCACGGTGATGGTGCGCTCGCCCAGGCGGCGCATATCCACCGCCGCCCGGAGGCTGCGGCCGATAAGCCGCTGAATCTCCGCGCTGCGGCCGGACAGCTTCAGCTTGTCCACGTCCCGACGGGACCGCTCCCGGTTGGCCCGGGGCAGCATGGAATATTCCGCCGTCACCCAGCCGCAGCCCAGGCGCACATGGGGCGGCACCCGGTCCTCCACCGAGGCGTTGCACAGCACCACCGTGTCGCCGCAGCGGATCAGGGCGCTGCCCTCGGCAAATTTGATAAAGCCGGTGGTGATCTCCACCGGGCGGCTCTCGCCGCAGGACCTTCCGTCAGCGCGGATCATGGTCGTCCCTCCCATCAGAACAGGTCGCTCACAAATTCCTTGGCGTCAAAGGGGGCCAGGTCGCCGATCCCCTCGCCCAGGCCCACGAACTTCACCGGCACCTGCAGCTCCTGGGCAATGGCGATGACGATGCCGCCCTTGGCGGTGCCGTCCAGCTTCGTCAGCACGATGCCCGTCAGCCCCGCCGTCTCCTTGAACTGCCGGGCCTGGATGAGTCCGTTCTGGCCGGTGGTGGCATCCAGCACCAGCAGGGTCTCCTTGGCGGCGCCGGGCAGCTCCCGGTCGATGATCTTCCGGAGCTTGGCCAGCTCCTTCATAAGGTTCGCCTTGTTGTGCAGGCGTCCGGCGGTATCCACCAGCACCACGTCGCTGCGGCGGGCCTTGGCGGCGGCCAGGGCGTCGAACAGCACGGCGCCGGGGTCCGCGCCCTCGTTCTGGCGGACGATGTCCACCCCGGCCCGGTCCGCCCAGATCTCCAGCTGGTCGGCGGCGGCAGCCCGGAAGGTATCGCCTGCGCACAGCAGCACCTTTTTACCCTGCTTTTTCAGCTGATGGGCCATTTTGCCGATGGACGTGGTCTTGCCCACGCCATTGACGCCGATGACCAGAATGACGCTGGGCTGGGTGGACAGGTCCAGGCGGCTGTCGCCCACTTCCAGCTTTTCCGCCAGGATATCCCGCAGAGCGCCCTTTACCTGGTCCGCCGTCAGCAGACGGTCGTCATAGGCCCGGCGGCGCAGCTTCTCCGTGGCATCCAGGGCCACGTCCATGCCCACATCCGCCAGGATCAGGGATTCCTCCAGCCGGTCGTAAAAATCGTCGTCCAGAGAGTCGAAGGACATGGGCGCAAACCATGCGTCCCGGAATTTTTTGAACAGTCCCATAGTCGTATCTCCTTACTTTATATTCAGCTCTTTTGCCATGTCGTTGAGGTTGATGGTGAGGATGCGGCTGACGCCCCGCTCCTGCATGGTCACGCCGTACAGCACGTCGGCCTCCTCCATGGTGCCCCGCCGGTGGGTGATGACGATGAACTGGGTTTTTCCGGCGATGCGCCGCATATAGCGGGCGTAGCGCACCACGTTGGCCTCGTCCAGGGCAGCCTCGATCTCGTCCATCACGCAGAAGGGCGTGGGGTGGACCTTGAGAATGGCAAAGTACAGGGCGATGGCCACGAAGGCCTTTTCGCCGCCGGACAGCAGCGTAATGGTTTTCAGCTGCTTGCCCGGGGGCTGCACCTTGATCTCGATGCCGCAGTTGAGGATGTCCCTTTCGTCCTCCAGCTCCAGCCGGGCCTTGCCGCCGCCGAACAGCTCCAGAAACGTCTCCTGGAAGCTGTCGTTCAGGAGCTTGAACTGCCGCGCAAAGATCTCCGTCATCTGCCGGGTCAGCTGGTCGATAACGCCGGTAAGCTCCCCCTTGGCCTGCTCCACGTCTGCCCGCTGGTCGGACAGATAGGTGTAGCGCCCGTTGACCCGGTCATATTCCTCAATGGCCCCGATGTTGGGGGTGCCCAGGGCCTTGATGGCCCGATTCAGCTCGCCGATGCGGCGGGTGGCCTTGGGGATGCTCTCCAGCTCCACCCGCTGGGCCTGGGCCTCGGAATGGCTCAGCTCATACCGCTCCCAGAGCTTATCGAGAATGGTTTTCTCCTCCATGGCGGCGGCGCTGCGCTTCTGCTCCAGCCGGGACAGCTCCTGCTGGGCGGCAAGAACGGCGTCGTTGCGGCTCTGGGTCTCCCGGTTCAGGGCGGTGCGCTGCTGCTCCAGGGTCAGCTTTTCCTGCTGGAGTCCCTGCAGCCGGGCGCGCAGCTCCTCCGCCTGACGGTGCAGGTCCTCTGCCCGGGCCCGGTGGTCCGTGATCTGGGCCTGAGACTGGGCCTGGGCCTCCATCAGCTGGCGGCGCAGGTCCTCCCGGCCGCGGCAGTCGCCGGCCAGGTCCTCCATCAGCTGCCGCAGGTCCTCCAGGCGGCTTTGGGCGCCCTGACGCTCGGCAGCCAGGGCGGCCTGCTGCTCCTTGCGGCGGGCGATCTCGTCGGAGATGCCGCCGGTTTTCGTCTGCAATTCGCTCTGTCCGGCCAGACGCTCCTGGGCCTGCTGCCGCAGCTGGGCGGCCCGGTCCTCCTGGCGCCGGATCTCCTGCTCCGCAGTCTGACGCCGGGCGGCGCAGTCCGCCGTCTGGCGGGTCAGCTGCTGATTTTCCGTATCCAATGCCCGCAGCGTCTCCTCCAGAGACTCCCGCAGACTATCGTAGTGCTGCTCCCGGGTCTCCAGTGCCAGCACCTGCTGCTGTGCGGCCCGGTGCTGATCCTGGGCCACGTCCAGCTCATACTGGGCCTTTTGCAGGTCCCGGCCCAGGTCCTCCGCCCGGCGGGCGGCCTCGGCCAGAGACGATTTCAGGCTTCCCAGCTGCTCCCGCAGCCCCGCCAGCTCGCTGGCCCGGGACAGGACGCCCGCGCTGCGGCTGACGCTGCCGCCGGTCATGGAGCCGCCCCGGTTGATGACCTGGCCGTCCAGGGTGACGATGCGGAACCGGTTCTGATACCGCCGCGCCATATTCACGCCGCAGTCCAGATCCTCCACCACCACGGTGCGGCCCAGCAGATTCTGGAAAATGCCGTCGTACTGGGGATCATACGTCACCAGCTGGGACGCGATGCCCACAAAGCCGTACTCCTGGGAGAGCCTGGGCTCCCGGAGCATGTCGCCCCGGATGGCGCTCATGGGCAGGAAGGTGGCCCGGCCTGCGTCCCGGCGCTTTAGGAAGGAGATGGCCTCCTTGGCGTCGGTGTCCCGATCCACCACAATGTTCTGCAGGGCCGCCCCCAGGGCGATCTCCAGGGCCACGGTGTATTGGGGCTGGGTGCTCATCAGGCTGGCCACAGGCCCCCGGATACCGGACAGAGTGTTCCGGTCCGCCGCCTGCATGACGGCCTTCACCGCCCGGGAAAAGCCCTCGTATTCCTTCTCCATCTCCGTCAGCAGACGGATGCGGTCCTCCATGGCGTTGGCCTGGCGGCGCAGCTGGTCCGCCTGCTGGGCGGCCTCCTGGGCCCGGCGGCGTCTGCCCTCCATCTTCAGGCTGTGGCCCTGGATGATGTTGGCCGCAGCCTGTTGGTCCTCCCGGGCGGCATCCAGGGCGGCGTTATTCTCTGCCGCCTCCCGGCGGCACTGGTCTAATTTTTCGTTGGCGGCGGCGCTGTCGGCGGCGATGGCCGTCTGCCGGGCCTGGGCCTGGGCGTCGGTGGCGTCCAGGGCGGCCAGCTCCGTGCGCCCCTGAGCGGCGGCGGCCACGGCCAGAGTCTCCTGGGCCCGCAGAGCCTCCGCCTCCTGCTGGGCGCTTCCGGCGCTCTGGGCCAGCTGCCGGAGACTTTCCATCAGCGCTGACAGCTCACTGCCCAGGTCCTCTGTCTCCCGGTCGATCTGGGCCATGCGGTCCGTCAGGGCGTCGGCCTGCTCCTGGAGATTTCCGGCCCGCTGCTGGGTGTCTGCCAGCTCCCGGTCCAGCCGCTCCAGGGTCTGCCGGTCGTGGGACAGGCTGTTTTCCAGCACGGCGATGGCGGAACTCTCCTGCTGGGCCTGGGCGTCGATACCGGACGCCTGTCCCCGCAGCTCCTCGGCCCGGACGTCGTTGGCCTGGATCTTTGCCAGACTTTCCTCCCCGGCGGCATATACCGCGTCCAGGGCATCCTGGGCCCGCTGGCGGTCCTCCTGGGCCGTGCGCAGGTCGGCCTCCAGCTTCAGCGCCCCGGCCCGCAGGGCCTGAAGATTCTCCAGCCACACGGAGATCTCCAGCACCCGCAGCTCGTCCCGCAGCACCAGATATTTCTTCGCTGTTTCCGCCTGCTGGCGCAGAGGCTCCACCTGCAGCTCCAGCTCGGCGATCTTATCATTGATGCGCACCAGATTCTCCTCCGTGCGCTGGAGCTTCCGCTCCGATTCTTCCTTGCGGTGGCGGTATTTGCTGATGCCCGCCGCCTCCTCGAACACCTCCCGGCGCTCGCCGCTTTTCACGGACAGGATCTCGTCGATCTTCCCCTGACCAATGATGGAATAGCCCTCCCGGCCCATGCCGGTGTCCATGAACAGCTCGTTGACGTCCTTGAGCCGCACGGACTGGCGGTTGATATAGTATTCCGACTCCCCGCTGCGGTAATACCGGCGGGTAACGGCCACCTCGCTCTCGTCCCGGGGGAAGATGTGGCCGGTGTTGTCGATGACCAGCGTCACCTGGGCAAAGCCCATCTGATTGCGCTTTTCCGTGCCGCCGAAGATCACGTCCTCCATTTTGGCGCCCCGGAGCTGGCGGCTGTTCTGCTCGCCCATGACCCACAGGATGGCGTCGGAGATGTTGGACTTGCCGGACCCGTTGGGCCCCACGATGGCGGTAATGTCCGCGCCGAAATTCAGGACCGTTTTATCGGGAAAGCTCTTGAAGCCTTGAATTTCCAGCTGTTTTAAGTACACGTTTGTTTCACTCCTTCTGCATATCCCGGATGATGCGGTCGATCCGGCGGGCTGTATCGATGAAATCCTGCTCCGTGTAGCCCTTGGTGGTCATGGCCGCCGTTCCGATGCGGACGCCGGAGGTCTGCTGGGGGGACCGGGTATCGTTGGGGACGCAATTCTTGTTCAGGGTGATGTGATGGCGGTCCAGCTCCTCCTGAACGGCCTTGCCGGTCAGGCCCGTGTCCGTCAGGTCCAGCAGGAACAGGTGGTTGTCCGTTCCCCCGGTGACTACCTTATAGCCCATCTGGAGGAACGCATCGCACATGGCCTTGCAGTTGCGGACCACCGCGTGGATGTAGCGCTTGAAATCCTCGGTGCAGGCCTCCTCGGCGGTGACGGCCTTCCCGGCCACCACGTGCTGCAATGCGCCGCCCTGGATTCCGGGAAAAACGGCGCTGTCCACCTGCTTGGCAAGCTCCGGCCGGCAGAAGATCAGGCCGCCCCGTGTGCCCCGCAGGGTCTTGTGGGTGGTGGTGGTAATGATGTCCGCCAGGCCGAAGGGGGAGGGATGGTCCCCGGCCGCCACCAGCCCGGCAATGTGGGCCATATCTACCATGAAGTATGCACCGACTTCCTGTGCAGCAGCTGCAAAGGCCCCGAAGTCGATGATGCGGCTATAAGCGGATGCGCCGGCCAGAATCAATTGCGGCCTGTACGCGGATGCTTTTCTTCGCATGTCATCGTAGTCGATGAAGCCCCTGTCGTCCACACCGTAGAACACCATGTTGTACAGCTTGCCGCTGAAATTCACCGGGGAACCGTGGGTCAGGTGGCCGCCGTTGTTCAGGCTCATGGCCAGGATGGTATCCCCCGGCTTCAGCACGCTCATGTAGGCGGCGAGGTTGGCGGAGGAGCCGCTGTGGGGCTGGACATTGACGTGATAATCCGTCCCGAATATCTGCTGCCACATGCCGCAGCAGTATTCCTCCAGCTCGTCCACGCAGCCGCAGCCACCGTAGTACCGGCCCCGGTTGCCGGAGCGATGCCCGGCGGGATAGCCCTCTGAATACTTGTTGGTCAGGCAGGAGCCCACGGCTCGCATGACGTTCTCGCTGACAAAGTTTTCGCTGGCGATCAGCTCGATGTTGGCGTTCTGCCGGGCCTGCTCGGCTGCAATGATCTCAAAAACCTTGGATTCCATAGGGGTTCCTCTTTCTTTTTGTGGGGGCTGCGGGCTGTAAGGCCCGCTGCCCGGGTGTGATGTGCATATAGAATCAGCTTATGATACCACAAAACCCTGGATTTTTCAAGAAAAATCACCGGAATACATTTGCGGGAAGGGGAGTGCGGGCAAAAAAATCCGGGAGGGCGCTTCGCAAGGAAGCGCCCTCCCGGGGCAGTTTGCTTCAGTTCCGCGAGCATTTCTCCGCGTCGATGGCCAGCACCACCATCAGGGCGTACAGCGCGTCGCCGGGGTCCGCCACGTCGATGGTGTAGGTATCCGTCCAGTTAAACAGCTCCTTGCTGATAGAAGCCACCGTCCGGGGCCCGTCCTGGATGGTGTAGTCCCACTCCATAAAACTGCCGTCCACGGTCCAGCCGCAGAAGTCCAGGGAAAACGACGGCCGGAAAAGAGTAAACTCCTTGCGGATCTCTCCTACGCAGCGGTCGCCGACGTACAGCTCAAACCTGGGCAGGAACGTCAGCACCCGCTGCTGCACCGTGGCGATGTGCTCCCCCTGGGGGTTCAGAATATGCAGGCAATGACCCCAGGAGAGCTTTCCCTCCACGGTATAGGCCACGCTGCCGTCCTCGTGGTAGATGTCGTAGCTGTCGAACCACGAGAAAAACCGCTGCTTGAAATACAGCTTCATAGGCGCACCTCCCTTTCCGTTCAGTATACCGTATCCCGGGGCCCCTGACAAGGGAAAATCACTCTTTACAAAATAGAAAATATGTTCTATAATGAAAGCAGTATATGGGAAGGGAGGGCTGCGTCATGCGCGCACGGCCCATCAGCTGCTGCTTTTCCGGCCACCGTCCGGCCAAGCTCCCCTGGGGGGAGGACGAGGACGATCCCCGCTGCCGGGCGCTGAAGGCCCGGCTGCGGGACGCGCTGGACGCCGCCTATGAGGCGGGCTATCGCCACTTTATCTGCGGCATGGCCCAGGGCTGCGACCTGTATTTCTGTGAGCTGGCCCTGGCCCTGCGGCAGCGGCACGGGGACGTCAGCGTGGAGGCGGCTATTCCGTGCCCCACCCAGGCTGACGGCTGGCCCCGGCCCCAGCAGGAGCGCTATCGCCGCCTGGTGGCGGCCTGCGACTATGAGACACTGGTGCAGTCATCCTACAGTCCCGGCTGCATGCAGCGGCGCAACCGCTACATGGTGGACCACGCGTCCCTGCTGCTGGCCGTTCACGACGGGCAGCCCGGCGGCACTCGGCGCACGATGGAATACGCCATGCGCCGGGGGCTGCAAATTGTGGATATTCCCCCGGTGATGGAGACATAACCCCAGCCCCTGCCGCATAGGCTTGTCTCAAAGAGGTGAACGCTTTGAAACAGGTGATCTTGCGGCGGGGGCTGGCGCTGCTGCTGGCCGCGGCGGCACTGGGCGCGGTGCTGGCAGGCGGCGGGGCCGACTCCGCCGCCGCACTGTGGCAGTCCGTGTCCCGCCGCCCCAATGTATCCCGGGGACTGCTGCGCTGGGAGCTGGGGGACATTCTGGGGCTGGACGGTCTGTCCGCCCCCACGGTACTGGCCCTGGGCCAGTCGCCGGTGCTGCTGGCGGGCCGGACCCTGGCTGTCCGGGATGCGGCTCCCCAGCCGGAGGACCCGGACCAGCCGGCGGCGCCGGAGGCCCCCGCACCCGCTCCGCCGGAGGAACAGGATCCCCAGCCCGGGGCAGACAACGGCGTCCCGGCCCAGACGGTGGACCCCCGCTCCACCGACGGCTACAGCATCATCAACGGGGTGTACATCAAGAACAAGTCCAGCCGCACCCTGGACCCGGCGGTGCTGGGGGACCGCCAGTTCGTGGCCTGCCCCCGGCAGGGGCCTCAGGTGCTCATTGTCCACAGCCACGCCAGCGAAGCATACACCATGCCGCCGGGCCGGGAGTATGTGCCCTCCGGCACCTTCCGCACGGCGGACTGCTCCTGCAACATGGTGCGGGTGGGAGATGAGCTGGCGGCGGCTCTGTCGGCCTACGGCATCTCCGTGGTCCACGACCGGACCCTCCACGACGGCCAGTCCTACAACGACGCCTATGAAAACAGCCTGGCGTCGATCCAGAGTTATCTGGCCAAGTACCCCTCCATCGTCTATGTGCTGGACCTGCACCGGGACGCGGTGCAGGATGCCAACGGCACCCAGTATAAGCTGGTGACGGCGGAGGACCCCTCTGCCGCCCAGGTGAGCCTGATCATGGGCGTGGCCCACGACGGCTGGCAGGGTAATCTGCGCCTGGCCATCGCCGTGCAGGAGAAGCTGGAGACCCAGTCGCCCACCCTGATGCGGCCCATCACCCTGCTGAACTACCGCTATAACCAGTTCGCCGCTCCCGGCAGTCTGCTGGTGGAGGTAGGGGCCGCCGGGAACTCCCTGGAGGAGGCCCTGCAGGCTGCCCGCCTGTTCGGCAGGGGCTTCGCCGAGACGATCCTGGGGCAGTGAGAGAATACAATGCATAAAAAATGTCCCGCACTCCAGCACAGATGTGCCGGAGTGCGGGACATTTTTACAGCACCTTGGACAGGAAGCTCCGCAGGCGGGGAGACTGGGGGTTTTCAAACAGGGCGCCGGGGCGGTTTTCCTCCATGATGACGCCCTGATCCATAAACAGCACCCGGCTGGCCACCTCCCGGGCAAAGCCCATCTCATGGGTGACCACCACCATGGTCATGCCGCTCTGGGCCAGCTCCTTCATCACATCCAGCACCTCGCCCACCATTTCCGGGTCCAGGGCGGAGGTTGGCTCGTCAAACAGCAGCACCTCCGGCTCCATACACAGGGCACGGACGATGGCGATGCGCTGCTTCTGTCCGCCGGAGAGCCGGGCCGGATATTCTCCCGCCCGGTCGGCAAGGCCCACCCGGTCCAGCAGCGTCATGGCCCGCTGCTCCGCCGTCTGCTGGGACTCCTTTTTCAGCAGCATCGGAGCCATGGTCAGGTTTTTCAGCACCGTCATGTGGGGAAACAGGTTGAACTGCTGGAACACCATGCCCATTTTCATCCGCTGCCGGTCCAGGTCCGTCCGGGGGTCCGTCAGGTCCACGCCGTCCAGGAGGATCTGGCCGCTGTCCGGAGTCTCCAGCCGGTTCAGGCAGCGCAGAAACGTGGATTTGCCGCTGCCGGAGGGGCCGATGATGCACACCACGTCGCCCCGCTCCACCTGGGTGGAGATGCCGTCCAGCACGGTGACGCCGCCGAAGCTCTTATGCAGATCCTTAACGCTGATCACTTCTGCGCAGCCTCCTTTCCAGCAGCCCCAGCAGCTGCGTCATGCCGATGACCAGCAGCAGATACACCACCGCCACCAGCAGCAGGGGATTGAAGGCGTCGTAGGTGTTGTTGCGGATCAGGTTCCCGGCCCGGGTCAGGTCCTGGACCGCCACATAGCCCGCCACGGCGGTCTCCTTCAGCAGGGCAATCATCTCGTTGCCGATGGCCGGAAGAATGTTCTTCATGGCCTGGGGCAGCACAATGTGCCAGGCGGCTTGCAGCCGGGACAGGCCCAGGCTGCGTCCGGCCTCCATCTGTCCCGGATCCACGGCGGCAATGCCGCTGCGCACCAGCTCCGCCACATAGGCCCCGGAGTTGATGCCGAAGGTGACAATGCCCACCACCAGCCCGTCGGAGGACTTCAGGATCAGAAAGTAGAAGATCAGCAGCTGCACCACCACCGGAATGCCCCGGATCACCGTGGTATACACGTCGCACAGCCAGCACAGAGGCCGCAGCAGGCGGCTGCCCTGGCCGCAGTATTTGATCATGGCCACCAGGGCGCCGATGGTCACGCCGATGACCAGAGCGCACAGCGTGATGACCAGCGTGTTTTTCAGCCCGTCCACCAGTAGGAGATAACGCTGCTTTTCGATGAAGGTGGCCTCCAGCTGGGCCAGCCAGCGGGCAAAAAACTGACCGATTTGCTGAAAAATACTCATCAGCTCAGGGGAGACACGTACACGGTGTCGTACTCCTGGAAAAGCTTCTCCACGGTGCCGTCCTGAAGCAGCTCCTGAAGGGCGGTGTTCACCTGGTCCACCAGGCTGCTGCCCTTGGCGAAGGCAAAGGCATAGGGCTCACTGGTCATGGCCTCATCCAGCACAGTGAGGCTCTGGTCCGCGGCCATCCTGGCGGCTGCCTCGTTGTCCACCACCCAGGCATCGGCCTTGCCGCTGGTCAGGGCAGCCTGGGCGTCGTTGTTGGAGGCGAAGGACAGAACGGAATAGCCGTTGTCCATGCAGTATTCCTCGGCGGTGGTACCGGTCTGAACGGCGATGGTCTTGCCCGCCAGATCCGCCTTGCCCTGAATATCGCTGCCGGGGTTCACCACGATGACCTGGTTTGCCAGGAAGTACGGGTTGCTGAAGTCGCAGTTCTTCTGGCGGTCCGGGGTGATGGTAATGCCCGCCGCACCTACGTCATAGCGTTCGGCCTGGATGCCGGGGATGATGGAATCGAAGTCCACCTGCTCCCACACCAGCTCCATGCCCAGCTTGTCGGCAATGGCCTGCATCAGTGCGGGCTCGATACCCACGATCTGGCTGCCATCCAGGGACTCAAAGGGCGGGAAGTCCGGGCTGGTGGCCACCACCAGCTGCTTCTTTTCGCCGTCTGCCCCAGCGTTTGCACCGGTATCGCTTTTGCTGCCGCAGGCAGCCATAGTCAGCATCATCGCCGCGCCCAAAAACAGGCACAGGAATTTGGTAAAATATTTCATATTCATTCTCCGATTCTTTTGTTTTATGTGGTGGATCAATTCAAAGTGCACCCCACGGTCGTCGTCGGAGAACGGTATACATAGCCATATAAACGCCCTTTCCATAAATAAAAATCGAAAATCAAATGCAATTACGGATAAAGATACTACCACATCGTTTCAGCCATGTCAAGCATTATCTGGATAAAAATACAAAAAATCGCCCCATACGCATTTTTATGCGTATGGGGCGCGTGTCACGCCTGGGGATTGGGGATGGTGACGGGGATGCCGTTGACCTCCACGCCGTCGTCGGCGGGGATGAGGATGAAGCGCCGCCCGTCGATGATCCGGGTCTCCACCATATAGCTGTACTCCGGCGGCACGGTGATCTTCACCTCCGGGGTGGTGATCTGGAATTTTCCGGCCTCGATGATGTTCCGGGGGTTCAGGGCGGCGTCCTGGCCGTACTGCCTGCGGCAGGCCTCCTGAAAGGCCTCCGCTTTTTCCTCCGGCACGCCGCTGCCGGTAAGTACGTCACCTACCTCCCGGACAGACAGGGTCAGCGGCTCCGGGTCCCGGCTGTCCTTATGCTCCTGGATGCGGCCCCGCAGCTGCTCGTGGACTGCCTGCACCACGTCATAGCTGCAATCCTTCTCCAGCGTCTCCGTCAGAGCGGAGGTGAACACATTCTGCTGCTCCTGAGGCGACATGGGGGCATTCTGGATACAGAATACCGCGTCGATGACCTCCTGGTGCAGCTGAGCAGTGTCCTTGCTGTAAAACAGGGCGTTGTAGATATTGGCGGATCGGTCGTCAAAGGCCGGAAACAGGAACCCCAGGGCCGGGGGCAGGGCAATGTGTCCGGTGGAGCTGCCCCGGAACTCCTTGTCCTGGTCGCTGTACTGCAAAGCCAGGGTGGGGTCCTTCACCGGGCAGATGGCGCACACGAAATACCGGAACACCGTGTCCGACCCGTCGGGCACCTCCTGATCGTCCCGGCTGCGGTGAGGCACGTCGTAGGTGTCGGCGGCCAGGAGGATGAGATAGCTGCTCTCGCCCATGTCGATGGCGTCGATGATCCGGCGGTACAGGCTTTCCCGGGCATTGGGGTCCTGGAGCTCCGTCTGCCGCAGGGTCTGGAGCAGCCGGTGCTCATCGCTGTCCGCCACCTGCCGGGTGGAGAACTCAATGTCGATCAGGTTCCGGCCCAGGGCGCCGGACAGGGTCTTTTTCAGCAGATTCAGGTACATCTCCTGCTCCTCCTGGGACAGCAGCCCCAGGGGGGCGTCTACATAGGAGATGATCTGGCGGCTGCTGCTGACATAGCAGCCGTATACCTTGCTGATGGCGGTGCGGTCCGGCTTGAACCGCCGCCGCAGCTCGTTTAGCTCCTTCTGATTCATGACGGTATCCTCCCACGGCGCAAAGTTTCCCCCATCATAGCACGAATCTGTCGGCCGGGCAAGGAAAAATCCGGCCTTGAACAACGCCGCCGCATCTGCCATAATAGAGGAAAACGAAGCAAAGCAGGTTTTCGCGTATGGAGATGAACAACAAGGAGACTCGCCGGGTGGTCATCGGCATCACCGCCCATGTGGACGCGGGAAAGACCACCCTGGCCGAGGCCATGCTCTACCGCACCGGTCAGCTGCGGAAGCTGGGCCGGGTGGACCACGGCAGTGCTGCCATGGACAGCCATCTGCTGGAGCGGGAGCGGGGCATTACCATTTTTCTCAGCCAGGCGGAGCTGCCCCTGGGGGACATGGAGGTGACGCTGCTGGACACCCCGGGCCATGTGGACTTTTCCGCCGAGATGGAGCGGACCCTGTCGGTGCTGGACTATGCCATCCTGGTCATCAGCGGCGTGGACGGGGTCCAGGCCCACACCCGCACCCTGTGGCGGCTGCTGGAGCTGTACCGGATGCCCACGTTTCTGTTCGTGACGAAAATGGACTTCGGCCGCCGCGACCGGGACTGCCTGATGGAGAGCCTTCGCCATGAACTGGGGGAGGGGTGCGTCGACTTCACTCCCGCCGCCCGGGACCGGCGGATGGAGCAGCTGGCCACCTGCCGGGAGGATGCTCTGGAGGCGTATCTGGATACCGGCATGGTGCCGGAGGAGCTGGTGCGGCAGCTGGTGCGTCAGCGACTGGTTTTTCCCTGCTGGTTCGGCTCCGGGCTGAAGCTGGAGGGCATCGACGAATTTCTGGAGGGGCTGGCCCGGTATGTGGAGCCGCCGGTGTATCCGGAGACCTTCTCCGCCCGGGTGTTCAAGATCAGCCACGACCCCCAGGGCAAGCGCCTGACCCACCTGAAGGTCACCGGCGGGACCCTGCGGGTCCGGGACGCCGTGTCCTATGCCGGACACCAGGAGAAGGCCGCCCAGCTGCGCCTTTACAGCGGCGGCCGGTTCCGGGCGGTGGACCAGGTCCCCGCCGGAGGCGTGTGCGCCGTCCAGGGACTGACGGCCACCTGCGGCGGCCAGGGCCTGGGGGCGGAGGAATCCGGCATCCGGCCGGTGCTGGAGCCGGTGATGCGCTATCGGGTGGCCCTGCCGCCGGACTGCGACAGCCGCACCCTGCTGCCCCAGCTGCGCCAGCTGGAGGAGGAGGACCCCCAGCTGCGCTTCACCTCCCACGGAGGGGAAATTCATGTGTCCCTGATGGGCCGCATCCAGGCGGAAATTCTCAAAAGCCTGGTGTCGGAGCGCTTCGGCGTGGAGATCGAGCTGGACCGGGGCCGGGTTTTGTATAAGGAGACCATCGACGGCCCCGTGGAGGGCGTGGGCCACTTTGAACCCCTGCGGCACTATGCGGAGGTGCATCTGCTGCTGGAGCCCCTGCCCCAGGGCAGCGGCGTGGTGACGGCCACCCGGTGCAGTGAGGACCAGCTGGACCGGAGCTGGCAGCGGCTGATCATGACCCATTTGCAGGAAAAGACCCACCTGGGAGTCCTGACCGGCTCCCCTGTTACGGATATGAAGATCACGCTGATGTCCGGCCGGGCCCACATCAAGCATACCGAAGGCGGCGACTTCCGCCAGGCCACCTATCGGGCGGTGCGCCAGGGGCTGATGCAGGCCCGGAGCCGCCTGCTGGAGCCGTACTACGCCTTCCGGCTGGAGGTGCCGCCGGAGCAGCTGGGCCGGGCCATCAGTGATGTGCGCCTGCGCAGCGGCAGCTTCGATGCTCCGGAGGAGGCCGGGGACATGACCCTGCTGCGGGGCCGGGTCCCGGTGACGGAGTTCGACGATTACGCCCAGGAGGTGGCCTCCTATACCGGCGGCCGGGGCCGCCTGTCCCTGGAGCCGGCGGGGTACGGACCCTGCCACAACCCCGACGCCGTGATCGCCGCCGCGGACTACGATCCGGAGGCGGACCTGGAAAACACCCCCGACTCCGTGTTCTGCGCCCACGGCGGTGGGTTCCCCGTGAAGTGGAACAGGGTGGCGGAATACATGCACCTGCCCGGCTGCCTGGAAAAGCCCCGGGATGGGGAAGCCCCGGCCCGCCGCCGGTGCATCCGGCTGGACGATGCGGAGCTGGAGGCCATCATGGCCCGGGAGTTCGGCCCCGTCCGCCGCCCCCTGTACCGGGCTCCGGAAAAGCGGGAAACGCTGCCGGACACCGGCCTGCGGGAGATCGGCCAGCGGTACTATGTGGTGGACGGGTACAACGTCATCTTCGACTGGGACGAGCTCCACGCCCTGGCGGAACGGGACCTGTCCGCCGCCCGGGAGCGGCTGATGGACACCCTGTGCGGCTGGGCCGCCTTTACCCACACCCAGGTGGTTCTGGTGTTCGACGGCTACAAGGTCCCCGGCAGCCTGGGGGAGAAGCTCGACTATCGCGGCATCCATGTGGTGTACACCAAGGAGCGGGAGACCGGCGACATGTACATCGAGCGGTTTTTGCAGCAGGTGGGGAAAAACGACCACGTCCGGGTGGTGACCTCCGACGGGCTGATCCAGCTGTCGGCGGTGCGGACGGGGGTCATGCGCATGTCCTCGGCGGAGTTTGGCCGCCAGGTGTCCGAGGCCGCCGGCCAGATCGCGGAAATTCTGAAAACCATGCACCAGTCCGGCGGCAGCACCATCGGCCAGCGGATGAAGTCCGCCAGGAAGTGACCTCTTGCGCAGCCAGACCGCCCCATGCTATAATATCGCATATATATCCGATAGGGAGGAACCTTACATGATCTATACCGACTTTCACGGCGAAAAGCTGTCCCTGCTGGGCTTCGGCACCATGCGTCTGCCGCTGGTTCCCGGCGGCACCCCGGCGGACATCGACGAAAAGACCACGGCGGACATGGTCCGCTATGCCATGGAGCATGGCGTCAACTATTTCGACACTGCCTATCCCTATCACGGCGGCATGTCCGAGCGGGTCATGGGCCGTGTGCTGAAGGACTACGACCGCGGCAGCTTCTATCTGGCCACCAAATACCCCGGTCACCAGCTCAGCAGCCACTACGATCCCGCTGCCATTTTCGAGGAGCAGCTGGAAAAGTGCGGCGTGGACTACTTTGACTTCTACCTGCTGCATAACGTGTACGAAAAGTCCATCGAGACGTATATGGACCCCCGCTGGGGCATCATCGACTATTTCCTGGAGCAGAAGAAAAAGGGCCGCATCCGCCATCTGGGCTTCTCCACCCACGGCGGCCTGGAGCTGATGGAGCGCTTCCTGTCTCAGTATGGCAAGGACATGGAGTTCTGCCAGATCCAGCTGAACTATCTGGACTGGACCATGCAGGACGCCAAGGCCAAGTGCGAGCTGCTGCGCCGCTATAACATTCCCATCTGGGTCATGGAGCCCATCCGCGGCGGCCGCCTGGCGTCCCTGACACCGGAGGATGAGGCGCGGCTTCGCGCCCTGCACCCGGAGGAGTCCGTCGCCGCCTGGGCCTTCCGCTTCCTCCAGGGGGTGGAGGGGGTCCAGATGATCCTCAGCGGCATGACCACCCCGGAGCAGATGCAGGACAACGTCCGCACCTTTGCCGAGCGCCGCCCCCTGACGGAGCAGGAGGAAAAGGTTCTGCTGAACATCGCCAAGGGCATGTACGGCGCGGTGCCCTGCACCGGCTGCCGCTACTGCTGCGACGGCTGTCCCATGGGGCTGAATATTCCCATGCTGCTGCAGATGTATAACGAGATGAAGTTCTTCCCCAGCACCAACGTGGGTATGCGGGTGGAGGCTCTGCCCGAGGACAAGCGCCCCGCCGCCTGCGTGGGCTGCGGCCAGTGCACCCGGGCCTGTCCCCAGAACATCGACATTCCCACCGTTCTGAGGGATCTGGACGAGGAGCTGAAGAAGATCCCCAGCTGGGCGGAGATCTGCCGCCAGCGCGAAGAGGCTGCCCGCCGGGCCCGGGAAGCCAGATAACATGGCCCGGATCATTGACATCACCGATTTCTCCGCGCCGGAGCTGGATATCTACGCCCGCCTGACGGAAAACCAGCTGGTGAACCGGGCGGACCCGGAGAACGCCCTGTTTGTGGCGGAAAGTCCTCTGGTCATCGGCCGGGCTCTGGACGCCGGGTGCACGCCGGTGTCGTTCCTGATGGAGCGCAAGCATATCACCGGCAAGGGCGCGGAGGTGCTGGCCCGCTGTCCGGCGGATATTCCGGTGTATGCGGCGGAGCTGCCGGTGCTGACCCAACTGACGGGTTTTCACCTGACCCGGGGGATGCTGTGCGCCATGCGGCGGCCCCGGCTGCCCTCTGTGGAGGAGGTCTGTGCCGGAGCCCGGCGCATCGCTGTGCTGGAGAACATCATGAACCCCACCAACATCGGGGCCATCTTCCGTTCCGCCGCCGCTCTGAATGTGGACGCGGTGCTGCTGACCGCCGCCGGCAGCGACCCGCTGTATCGCCGGGCTGCCCGGGTCAGCATGGGCAACGTGTTCCTGGTGCCCTGGACGTATCTGCCGGAGGGGGAGAGCTGGCCGGACCTGCTCCACGATCTGGGCTTCAGAACCGTGGCCCTGGCCCTGCGGGAGGACTCCCTGGCCCTGAACGATCCCCGCCTGCTGGCGGAACCGAAGCTGGCCATGGTCCTGGGCACCGAAGGCGACGGCCTGGCCTCCTCCACCATCGCCTCCTGCGACTACACGGTGAAGATCCCCATGTCCCACGGGGTGGACTCCCTGAATGTGGCCGCTGCCAGCGCCGTGGCCTTCTATCAGCTGGCCCTGCTGAACGGATAAATGCACCGCCTGCTCAGACTGTCAAAAAAGCAGGCTTGCCTCCGCTTTCGGAAAGGAAGATAGTTACGAAAGAAACCCATCAGGGGTGTCTTTCGTTTTCAATCACCGCATTTTCAGAACTTTTATGAAGGTTCTGAAAATGCCTGCTCAGCTTGTCAAAAAAGGTCGGTGCCCTTTTTTGACAAGCAAAGCAGGCGGCGCGCACCGGCGCGCCGCCTGCTTTGCCCCCGTTCGACGCAAAAATGCCGGAAAATCCCGCCATTTTCCGGGAAAAAACTCTTGCGCTAGGAGTGTTTTTGTGGTAAACTACTGCATAGTAAGGAAGTGTTGACAGAGAGTGGACAGTTTGTCCGCTCTTTTTCTTGGGCAAATTTGCCCCCTTAAAATTTTCGGAAAGACAGGAGGCCGGGCATGAAAAAGGTAACGGAGCTGGTGGCCGAGCTGGCCGCCCCCGCCGTGGCGGAGCAGGGCTGCACCCTGTGGGATGTGGAATACGTCCGGGAAGCCGGGCAGTGGTATCTGCGGCTGTACCTGGACAAGGACGGCGGCGTGGACATTCTGGACTGCGAGGCCGTCAGCCGCAAGGTCAGCGACCTGCTGGACGAGGCGGACCCCATCGAGGGCAGCTACACCTTCGAGGTGTCCTCCGCCGGGGCCGAGCGCCCCCTGAAGCGCCCCTCGGACTTTGAAAGGTTCCTGGGCCATCCGGTGCTGGTGAAGACCTACAAGCCCAAGGACGGGCGCAAGGAGTTTGCCGGGACCCTGGCAGGGTACGACAATGGGGCCGTGCTGCTGGATATGGGTGGGGCGGAGCCTCTGCGGTTTGAAAAGCCGGAGCTGGCCCTGGTCCGTCTGCGTGTGGAATTCTGACGAAACAGTATAGAATAGGAGAAATACCATGAAATGCGAAGAAATCTTTGCCGCGCTGGAAATGCTGGAAAAGGAACGCGGCATTCCCCAGGACTTCATGATGGGCAAGATCATCCAGGCTCTGACCGCCGCCTATAAGAAGGACCACGAGGGCGTGGAAAACGTCATCGTGGACGTCAACGAGGAGAAGAAGGATCTGCGGATGTACGTCCAGAAGGAGATCGTGGAGGAGGTGGAGAACCCCGGCTCCCAGATCTCGCTGGAGGACGCCCGGGCCATGTCCGCCAAGTATCAGCTGGGCGGCGTGGTGAATATCCCCGTGAAAAATGTGGAGTTCGGCCGCATCGCCGCCGGCAACGGCAAGCAGGTCATTATCCAGGGCCTGCGGGAGGCGGAGCACGGCATGATCTATGACGAGTGGGGCTCCAAGCAGCACGAGATCCTCACCGGTACCGTCCACCGCATCGACCCCCGGGGCACCGTTCACCTGCGTATCGGCTCCGGCAGCGAGGCCACCGAGGGCCTTATGGGCGTCAACGAGCAGGTCCCCGGCGAGGAGCTTACCGAGGGGCAGCTGGTGAAGGTTTACCTGGTGGAGGTCCGCCGCACCACCCGGGGTCCCCAGGTGATGGTGTCCCGGACCCATCCGGGCCTGGTGAAGCGCCTGTTCGAGCTGGAGGTCCCTGAGATCTACGACGGTACCGTGGAGATCCGCTCCATCGCCCGGGAGGCCGGCAGCCGCACCAAGATGGCCGTCTGGTCCTCCGACGAGAATGTGGATCCCATCGGCGCCTGTGTGGGCCCCAAGGGCCAGCGAGTGGCCGCCGTGGTGGAGGAGCTGCGGGGCGAGAAGATCGACATCATCAAGTATTCCGAGGATCCCGCCCAGTTCATCGCCGCCGCTCTGGCTCCCGCCGATGTGGTGGAGGTGCGCCTGTCCGACGAGGGCAAGCTGTGCCGGGTCATCGTGCCCGACGACCAGCTGAGCCTGGCCATCGGCAAGGAGGGGCAGAACGCCCGCCTGGCCGCCCGGCTCACCGGGTATAAGATCGACATCAAGCCCGCCTCCTACACCGGAGAGTAAGGGCATTGGGGAAGGAGGACCATCATGCAGAAGCCGCGGAAGATTCCCCAGCGCATGTGCGTGGGCTGCCGGGAAAAGCGGGACAAAAAGGACCTGCTGCGGGTGGTCCGCACGCCGGAGGGCCAGCTGGTGCTGGACGCCACCGGCAAAAGGTCCGGCCGGGGCGCCTATGTGTGCCGCGACCCGCAGTGCCTGAAGAAGGCCCGGAAGTCCCGGGCGCTGGAGCGGATGCTGGAGACCGGCATCCCCGACGAGGTGTATGAGGCGCTGGAGCGCCAGATGGAAACGGAAGCATGACAGAACACATTTTATCCATGATCGGCCTTGCCAAAAAGGCCGGACAGGTGGCCATCGGCGAGGAGCCGGTGGGCGCCGCCGCCCGGGCCAAGGACGCCCGGGTCATCCTGGTGGCCCAGGACGCCGCACCCGGCTCCGTGCGCCGGGCCATGTCCTTCGGTCAGGCCGGGGCCTGCCTGTGCCTGACGGTGCCCTTTGACAAGGACCGGCTGGGCCGTGCCCTGGGCCGCACCAGCTGCGCCATGGCGGCCATAACGGACATCGGCTTTGCCGAGGCCATCGTCAAAAAGCTGGCGGCGCTGGACCCGGAGCGATACGCCCCGGCGGCCCAGCGGCTGGAGATCAAGGCCCGCCGGGCCGCCCAGCGCCGGGCGGAGCAGGCCCAGCATGAAAAGAATCTGCGCCGGGGCAAGAAGAAAAAGCACCCGGTCAAGGAGGCTCCCGCGGCAGAGGTTCCGCAGAAGCCGGAAAAGCCCGCCCGCCGTCCCCGGCGGCCCGGGCCGCGTCCCCAGGGGAACAGGCCCCGCTTTGCGGGCTCCCGCCCGGTCCACAAGGGCAAGGGCTCCCCGAAAACCAGTAAGTAAGGAATCGAATCACAAAGATGGAGGTGGCTCTATTTGGGTAGCGTAGGTAACAAATACAGAGTGCATGAGGTGGCGAAGGACTTCGGCGTCCCCACCAAGCAGATCACGGAGATTTTGACCAAGTATGCCGAGACGCCCAAAAACCATATGCAGGTTTTGGGGGATCGGGAGCTGTCTTTGATCTTTGAGAGCCTGACCCAGCACAACCAGGTCTCCGGCATCCAGGCGATCTACGCCGACGCCGCCAAGCCTGCCGAGAAGAAGGCGGAGCCTGCCAGGCAGCAGCCTGCCGCCAGGAAGGCCGAGGCCGAGAAGAAGCCCGGCCAGCAGGCACAGCAGCCCCAGCCGGAGAAGAAGCCCGTCAGCCGCGTGCCCCAGACCAAGGTGGTGGACACCCGGAAGGCCACGGCCGTGAACATGGACAAGTACGACGAGAAGCTCCAGGATATGGCCGACGCCCGCACCGGCAACAGCCGCCGGGACCAGCGCCAGACCCAGGGCAAGGAGAAGATCCGCAGCAAGTCGGGCCGCCGCAGCGGTCCCCAGAGCAACAAGAGCAAGCAGGAGGAGGCCGACCGGCTGCGCCGCCTGCGGCTGGAGGTCATCAAAAAGACCCCCGTCACCGTGCAGATCCCTGACGAGATCAGCGTGGGCGAGCTGGCCAGCCGCATGAAGAAAACCGGCGCAGAGGTGGTCAAGTGCCTGATGAAGAACGGCGTCATGGCCTCCCTGAGCCAGATCATCGACTTCGACACCGCCGCCATCATCGCCGAGGAGATGGGCTGCAAGGTGGAGAAGGAAGTGGTGGTCACCATCGAGGAAAAGCTCATCGACGACCACAAGGACGAGGAGAAGGACCTGGTGCCCCGTGCCCCCGTGGTGGTGGTCATGGGCCACGTGGACCACGGCAAGACCAGCCTGCTGGACTATATCCGCCACGCCCATGTGGCCAGCGGCGAGGCCGGCGGCATCACCCAGCACATCGGCGCCTATCAGGTGCAGATCCACGGCAAGCCCATCACCTTCCTGGACACCCCCGGCCATGAGGCGTTTACCTCCATGCGTGCCCGGGGCGCCATGGTAACGGATATCGCCATTCTGGTGGTGGCCGCCGAGGACGGCATCATGCCCCAGACTGTGGAGTCCATCAACCACGCCAAGGCCGCCGGGATCCCCATCATCGTGGCCATCAACAAGATGGATAAGCCCGAGGCCAACCCCGAGCGCATCAAGCAGCAGCTCACGGAATACGGCCTGGTGTGCGAGGAGTGGGGCGGCGACACCATTGTGTGCCCCATCTCCGCCAAGACCGGCATGGGCGTGGATAACCTGCTGGAGATGCTGACCCTCACCGCCGAGGTCAGCGAGCTGAAGGCCAACCCCAACCGCGCCGCCCAGGGAACCGTTATCGAGGCCCGTCTGGACAAGGGCCGGGGCCCCGTAGCCACCCTGCTGGTGCAGAACGGCACCCTGAAGCAGGGCGACATCATCATCGCCGGCACCTCCGTGGGCCGTGTCCGCGCCATGGTGGGCGATAAGGGCCAGAAGATCACCTCTGCCGGTCCCTCCGTGCCTGTGGAGATCACCGGCCTGTCCGAGACTCCCTCCGCCGGCGCCACCTTCAATGCCGTGGCCGATGAAAAGCTGGCCCGTGAGCTGGTGGAGCAGCGCAAGGCCGAGGAAAAGGCCAAGTCCAACGCCCCTGTTACCAAGGTCTCTCTGGAGGATCTGTTCAGCCAGATCCAGGCCGGTGAGATGAAGAATCTGAACATCATCGTCAAGGCCGACGTTCAGGGCTCTGTGGAGGCCGTGAAGGCGTCTCTGGAGAAACTCAGCAACGACGAGGTCCGGGTCCGGGTCATCCACGGCGGCGTGGGCGCCATCAACGAGTCCGACGTGATGCTGGCCTCCACGTCCCAGGCCATCATTGTGGGCTTCAACGTCCGCCCCGACAATGCTGCCCGGGATTCCGCCGCCCGCGCCCATGTGGATATGCGGATGTACCGCGTGATCTATGACGCCATCAACGAGATTGAGTCCGCCATGAAGGGCATGCTGGCCCCCAAGTTCCGGGAGGCTCTGCTGGGCCATGCGGAGGTCCGCCAGACCTACAAGGTCTCCGGCGTGGGCACCGTGGCCGGCTGCTATGTCCAGGACGGCAAGCTCCAGCGCAAGGACTGCCAGGTCCGCCTGGTCCGGGACGGTATCGTCATCCACGAGGGTGTTCTGGCCTCTCTGCAGCGGTTCAAGGACTCCGTCAAGGAGGTGGCCGCAGGCTACGAGTGCGGCCTGTCCATCGAGAAGTTCAACGACATCAAGGAAGGGGATATTGTTGAAGCCTTCACCATGGAGGAAATCCCCCAGTAAATCCGAATCACATAACCCAGAGGGCGGGCGCTTCGCCTGCCCTCTTTTCATCTTATCGAAAACGAAAGGAGACCGCCTATGGCATCCAACCGTATCGCCCGTATCAACGACGCCATCCAGAAGGAGCTTTCCGCCCTGCTGCGCACCGTCAAGGACCCCCGGGTGGCCGAGGGTATGCTGACCATCACCCATGTAGACACCACCAGCGATCTGCGCTATGCCCGGGTGTATATCAGCGCTCTGAACTGCCCGGATGAGAAGGCGCTTCTCAAGGGCCTGAAATCCGCCGCCGGTTATCTGCGCCATGAGCTGGGCAGCCGTGTGGACCTGCGCTACACGCCGGAGCTTCAGTTTTTTATCGACGATTCCATCGCCTATGGCGCTCACATTCTGGATATGCTGAACCATGTGAAGCCTGCCGATCCCCGGAACGCGGACATCGTCCTGCCCGAGGACCGGGAGGACTGAGGAGGGCTGTGCTATGACCACCGCTGAAGCCGCCCGGCTGCTGCTGGGCTGGGACCGTCTGCTGCTGCTGACCCACGTCCGCCCCGACGGCGATACCGTGGGCTCCGCTGCCGCCCTGTGCCGGGCTCTGCGGGACCTGGGCAAGACGGCATATCTGCTGCCCAATCCTGAGCTTACCGCCACCTACGCCCCCTATGCCGCGCCCTACACCGCCCCGGAGGGGTTCGTCCCCGACCGCGTGGTGTCCGTGGACATTGCGGCGCTGTCCCTGCTGCCGGAAAACGCACGGCCCTATGGGGAACGTATCGACCTGGCCATTGACCACCATCCCTCCCAGGGCTTTTTTGCCCGGGAGACGTGCCTGGAGGCGGATTCTGCCGCCTGCGGCGAGATCGTGTACGACATCATCACCCGCCTGACTCCGGTGACGCCGGACATCGCCCTGCCCCTGTATGTGGCCGTATCCACGGATACCGGCTGCTTCGTCTATTCCAACACCACGCCCCGGACCCACCGCATCGCCGCCGCCCTGATGGATTGCGGTATCGACGCGGCCCCGGTGAATAAGGCCCTGTTCCGCACCAAGAGCCGCACCCGTCTGGCTATGGAGGCCTGGATGGCGGAGTGGGCGGAGTATTATGACCACGACCGGGTGGTCGTCATGCAGATCCCCCTGTCCCTGTGCCTGGATTACAAGGCCACGGAGGCCGACGTGGAGGAGCTGTCCAGTCTGGCTGCCCTGGTGGAGGGCACCGACTGCGGCGTGACCCTGCGGGAGCTGAAGGACGGCCGGGTGAAAATATCCCTGCGAACCGGCCCCCGGGTCAATGCCACGGAGGTCTGTGCCCTTCTGGGCGGCGGCGGCCATGCGGCTGCTGCCGGCGCCACGCTGCACGGCACCCTCAGCGAGGTGAAGCAGGCTGTGCTCCAGGCCATCGACATGGTGGCGGGGGAGGATTGACAAAAGGAGCGACCCATGGCAAACGGAATCATCATCATCGACAAGCCCACCGGCTGGACATCTATGGATGTCTGCCCGTCCCCACAAAATGACGGAGCATTTTGCGGGGACCCCTCGCACTGATTTTCATTTCCTCCGGCGGAAGTAAATTCCGCCTGCGGCAAGGTTTTGCTGCGCAAAACGCTTGTACGCGCCATTCGGCGCGGTTCGCGCAGACTTATACAAGGAGCGACCCATGGCAAACGGAATCATCATCATCGACAAGCCCGCCGGCTGGACATCTATGGATGTCTGCGCGAAGCTGCGGGGCATTCTGAAAACCAAGAAGGTGGGCCATGCCGGGACCCTGGATCCCATGGCCACCGGCGTCCTGCCGGTGTTTGTGGGACAGGCCACCCGGGCGGTGTCCTTCGCCGAGGACGGGGAGAAGGAGTATATCGCCGGGCTGCGGCTGGGCCGCACCACCGACACCCAGGACACCTCCGGCGAGACCCTGGACACCCACCCGGTGCTCACCGGCCGGGAGGACCTGGAGCACCTGCTGCCCCGGTTCACCGGCGAGATACAGCAGGTGCCCCCCATGTATTCCGCCGTGAAGATCGGCGGCCAGAAGCTCTACCAGATCGCCCGCCGGGGCGGAGAGATCGAGCGCCCCGCCCGGCCCGTCACCGTTTATGAGCTGGAGCTGCTGGACCAGACCGGCCCCGGGGACTACACTCTGCGCATCCGGTGCTCCAAGGGCACCTACGTCCGTACCCTGTGCCACGACATCGGACAGGCTCTGGGCTGCGGCGGCTGCATGAGCAGCCTGCGGCGCACCGTGGCTGCGGGCTTTACCCTGGAGGAGGCCGTGACCCTGGACCGGGTCCAGGAGGAGGGCGAGGCGCTGCTGGCCCCGCTGGACTCACTGTTCCGCCAGCACCCGGCCTACCGGATCCGGCATCCCCGGGTGGACGCCCTGTGCCGCAACGGGAACCCCTTCACCGTCCGCCAGGAGCTGCCGGAGGGCGTGTACCGGGTATATGGTCAGAGCGGCGAATTTCTCTGCCTCAGCCGCCTGGAGGGCGGCGTAATGACCTCCCTTAAAAACTTTTTCGGAGCGTGAATACCTTGAATCGAACTGTTATCGCCCTGGGCTTTTTCGACGGCGTTCACCGGGGCCACGGGGCTCTGCTGGAAATGACCGTCCGCCGGGCCCGGGAGCTGGGTGCCGTACCTGCTGCCTTTACCTTCGACCGTCCGCCTAAGGAGGTGGTCACCGGCCGCCCGGTGGGCCTCATCAACACGTCGGAGGACCGTCGGGATCTGATGCAGCGGCTGTACGGCATCCGTCAGGTCATCATTGCCCCCTTTGACAACGCCATGATGACCATGCCCTGGCAGGATTTCATCGACGATCTGCTGATCGGTACCTATGGCGCGGTGCACCTGGTGGCAGGCCACGACTATCACTTCGGCCACCGGAACCAGGGGGACCCGGAGAGGCTCCTGTCCCGCTGCCGGGAGCGGGGCATCGGCTGCGACATCATCCCCCAGGTGACCCGGGACGGCATCACCGTCAGCTCCACCTATATCCGCACCCTTATCGAAAGCGGACAGATGGAGCGGGCCGCCGATTTCCTGAGCCACCGCCACTGCCTGACCCGCACCGTCACCCACGGCTGCCGCTTTGGACGCACCATCGGCATCCCCACGGTGAACCTGACGCCGCCGGACCATGTGCTGCTGCCGGAGCGGGGCGTGTATGTGACCCGGGTGTTTCTGCCGGACGGCTCCAGCGTTCCCGGCGTCACCAATGTGGGCACCCGGCCCACCGTCAGCGATGGCGACGCCGTGTCGGTGGAGACCTTCCTGCTGGACTTCGACGGGGACCTGTATGACAAGACCATCCGGGTGGAGTTCTGCCGCCGCCTGCGCCCAGAGCGGAAATTCGCCTCGCCCCAGGAGCTGAAGGCTGAAATCCAGCGCAATATCCAACAAACTCGCGATTATTTTGTGGAAAACCCCGAATACCCCCCCGCCGCCTGCCTCCGCAGGCGGCGGTCAGCTTGTCAAAAAAATCTTTTTTGACAAGCTGAGTGCGGTTTTTCAGAACTTAAAAAGTTCTGAAAAACCTGTGATTGCAAACGAAAGACACCCCTGATGGGTTTCTTTCGTAACTATCTTCCTTTCCGATAGCGGAAGGTTTCCGCTTTTTTTCGACGGTCTTATAACTGTTTAATCGCTTTGAAAGGGGGCGGCGATGTGTTCAAGCGGGTATATGTGGAGATCACCAACGTGTGCAACCTGGCCTGCTCCTTCTGCCCGGGGACCCGCCGCCCGGCGCGGTTCCTGGCCCCGGCAGAGTTCCGGATCCTGGCGGAAAGGCTCCGCGGCCACACGGAGTATCTGTACCTCCATGTGATGGGGGAGCCGCTGCTGCACCCGCAGCTGGAGGAGCTCCTGGCCATTGCCCGGCAGCTGGGCTTCCGGGTGTGTGTCACCACCAACGGGACGCTGCTGCCCCGGCGGGGACAGGCCCTGTCCGGCGTGCATAAGGTCAGCGTATCCCTCCACAGCTTCGAGGGAAACGACTGCCCCGGCAGCATGGAGGAATATCTTTCCGGCGTGTGGGATTTCTGCCGCCGGGCCTCGGCGGAGGGGACTCTGTGTGCCCTGCGCCTGTGGAACATCGGCGGGCGGGACAGCTGCAACGGTCAGGTGCTGGCCTTCCTGGGGGAACAGCTGGGCCGGGACGTGCTGTCTATCCCCACGGACCGCCGGGGGAACCGGCGGCTTTCCACGAATATTTTCCTGGAGCAGGCGGAAAAATTTGATTGGCCGGACCCGGAGGCTCCGGAGAGCGGCGCGGAGTTCTGCCACGGGCTGCGGCAGCAGCTGGCTGTTTTGTGCGACGGCACGGCGGTGCCTTGCTGCCTGGACGGAGAGGGACGCATGGCCCTGGGGAATCTGTTTGACCAGCCGGTGGAGGAGATTCTGGCATCGCCACGGGCTGCGGCCATCCGGGAGGGCTTCTCCCGCCGCCGTCCGGCGGAGGAGCTGTGCCGCCGGTGCGGCTATGCCGCGAGGTTTTAGGATATGGATGCAATACAGGAAAAACTCAACCGGCTGCCCGGGGCGCTGCTGCCCTGGTACCGGGAAAACCGCCGGGTGCTGCCCTGGCGGGAGCAGGTGTCCGCCTACCGGACCTGGGTGTCGGAGATCATGCTGCAGCAGACCCGGGTGGCGGCGGTGATCCCGTATTTTCAGCGGTTTATGGCGGCGTACCCGTCGGTGGAGGCTTTGGCCGCCTGCGACGAGGGGCAGCTGATGAAGCTGTGGGAGGGCCTGGGCTATTACAGCCGGGCCCGGAATCTGCGCCGGGCGGCGCAGATCGTCGCGGAGCAGTACGGCGGGGCGTTTCCCCGGACGTATGAGGAGCTGACCGCCCTGCCCGGCATCGGGGACTATACCGCCGGAGCCATTTTGTCCATCGCCTTTGGGGTGCCTGTCCCGGCGGTGGACGGCAACGTGCTGCGGGTGGCGGCCCGGGTAGGCGGCTGCCGGCTGGATATTCTGGACCAGAAAAACCGGCGGCAGTTCCGGCGGTGGATGGAGGCAGCTATGCCACAGGAAGCCCCGGGGGCCTTCAACCAGGCGCTGATGGACCTGGGAGCCGGGGTGTGCCTGCCCAACAGCGCGCCCCTGTGCGATAGCTGCCCGGCGGCGGCATTCTGCGCCGCCCGGGAGCAGGGCTGCCAGCGGGAGCTGCCGGTGCGGGCCCCGAAAAAGGAAAAGCGCCGGGAGGAAAAAACCGTGTTCCTGCTGCTGGGGCCGGAGGGGGTGGCCCTGCGGCAGCGGCCGGATACCGGACTTCTGGCGGGGCTGTGGGAATATCCCCATGTTCCCGGACGGCTGACGGAGGAGCAGGCGGCGCAGCAGCTGCACACCTGGGGCCTGACGGCCCACCGGTGGCTGCGGCAGCTGGAGGCCAGGCACCTGTTCACCCACATCCGCTGGGACATGACCGGCTACCTGGTGCAGGTGGAGGGCCGGGGGCCGGAGGATTGGCTCTGGGCCGATGGGACTATACGGGCCCGGCTGGCGGTGCCCTCCGCCTTTGAAAAATTCACGCGGGCCCTGCCCGCAGAAGGAGAATGACGATGGCGCAGCTTTATTTCAAATATGGGGCCATGGGCTCCAGCAAAACCGCCAACGCCCTGATGGCGCGGTTCAATTACGAGGAGCGGGGCCAGGAGACCCTGATGGTGAAGCCCCGCCTGGACACCCGGGACGGAGATCACATGGTCACCTCCCGCATCGGCCTGACCCATCCCTGTGTGTATTTTGACGAAATGCGGGCCCGGCCCGATGAGGAATTGCAGAAATACGCCTGCATCATCATTGACGAGGCCCAGTTTCTCACCAAGGATGAGGTATTTTACCTGGTCCACCTGGTGGACGACTGCGGCATCCCCGTGCTGTGCTACGGCCTGAAGGCAGACTTCCGGGGCCAGCTGTTCGAGGGCAGCTATTATCTGCTGGCTATGGCGGACAAGCTGGAGGAGGTCAAGACCGTCTGCTGGTGCGGCAAAAAGGCCGCCTTCAACGCACGGTTTGACGGACAGGGCCGGGTGGTGAAGGAGGGCGAGCAGGTGGTGCTGGGGGCCAACGACCGGTATACCAGCCTCTGCCGCCGCCACTGGATGGCAGGGGACCTGGGCCCGGACTTCGATATTCACAAGGTATGAGATGCACCCTTTGCCCCCGGCTGTGCGGCGCGGAGCGCACGGAGACGGCGGGAAGCGGCTTCTGCCGGATGCCGGCAGGGCCGGTGGTGGCCCGGGCGGGGCTCCACATGTGGGAGGAGCCCTGCATCAGCGGCACCCGGGGCAGCGGCACGGTGTTCTTCTCCGGCTGCACCCTGGGCTGCGTATTCTGCCAGAACCATGAGATCTCCGCCCAGGGCGTGGGAAAGCCCGTGTCTGTGGACCGGCTGCGGGAGATCTTCCGGGAGCTGATCCGGCAGGGCGCTCACAACATCAATCTGGTGACGCCGGGACACTTCGCTCCCTGGGTGGCTCAGGCCCTGGAGCCGTCCCTGCCGGTGCCGGTGGTGTGCAACACCGGCGGCTATGAGCGGGTGGAGACGCTCCGCCTGCTGGAGGGCAAGGTGCAGATATATCTGCCGGACATGAAATACGCCCTGGAGGAGCCGGCCCGGCGGCTGTCCGGCGCCGGAGACTATCCCGCCGCGGCGCGAAGCGCCATATGCGAGATGTTCCGCCAGACGGGACCCTATCAGCTGCGGGACGGCCTGCTGGTGCGGGGTGTGCTGATCCGACACCTGGTGCTGCCGGGACAGCTGGACAATACCCGCCGGGTCATTGACTGGGTGGCGGAGACCTTCCGGCCCGGGGAGGTACTGTTTTCCCTGATGAGCCAGTACACGCCCCAGCCCGGAGCCGTGGGCCCGCTGGCCCGCCACGTTACCCGGGCGGAGTATCGGGCGGCGGCAGCCTATATGGAAAACTGCGGCATCCGCGACGGCTTCACCCAGGAGCGCACCTCCGCCCGGGAGGAGTATACCCCGGCGTTTGACCTGACGGGGGTGTAAATGCTGCCCACTTCAATAGATGATTTTTGAGTTTCTGCAAAAAAGTACTTGCTTTTTCCGTAAGTGTACATTATAATGGTGGTAGCGAATGAGGTAATGGAGGGTTATGTTACCATGAAAAAGATTCTTGCTATGCTGACGGTTATTGTGATGCTGGGCTGCATGCTCTCCGTCACTGCCTTTGCCGACGGCGGCTATGTCCCCAGTCCCAAGCATGACGACAACACCGATACCACACCCACCTCTCCCCAGACCGGTTACGACCTGGGCATCGGCAGCGTGGTGATGACCATTGCCGTCAGCGGCGGCGTGGCCTATGTCTGCACCAAAAAGGCCCGTGCCCGGGCATAAAACGTCCCCATTTTATAAAGAAGGAGCCCCATAAATGCTGTGCCGTTTATGGGGCCTTTTTTCCGTTCTGAACAAAGGAGAAATGTCCTATGAAGCGTCCTGTGCGCATCCTGCTGACGGTGGTGGCCGTTATTGCGGTGATCGTGTGTGTTTTCTGCATTCTGTTTATCGTCCAGTATGTCCGGGGCAAGTCTGTCAGCGATAAGCTGGGCAGCGGCGTCCGCTCCGGCCAGGTGGTGGAGCCCCTGGACCCCCAGGACGACGGCAAATATATGGCCATCAATGTGGACTTTGACAGCCTCCACGACGTCAATCCGGAAATCTACGCCTGGATCGAGGTGCCCGGCACCAACATCAACTACGCCGTGGTCCAGAGCGCCGCAGACGACCTGTTTTACGACGATCACGGGGTGGATCGGTCCTATTACTCCGGCGGCAGCATTTTTTCCCAGCGGTACAACACCACCACCTTTCAGGACCCGGTGACGGTGCTGTATGGCCACAACCGCCAGTCCCAGACCATGTTTGCCCAGGTGAACAACTTTGCTGATGCGGAGTTTTTCGCCAAAAACCAGAAGATTATCGTTTACACCCCGGACAAGGTGTATGAATACACCATTTTCGCCGCCTATCCCCACTCCAGCGAGCACCTGCTGCTGTGCCACGATTTTACGGACTCCCAGCAGTTTGCGGACTATTTTGCCTCCCTGGGGGAGGCCATCAACGCCAATTACCGCCGGGACCTGTTTCCTCAGGCAGGGGATCGGGTGCTGACTCTGTCCACCTGCTACCGCCAGAACCGCATGCAGCGGTTTCTGCTCCAGGGTGTGCTGACGGAGACATATGACGTGGTCAAATAAACGACCCCAATGAGATAAGGAGACCCTATGGAACAGGAAAAACAGGAAGCCCCGGTGCAGGGGAAGAAAAAGCGTCTGTCCAGGCCGCTGCTGATTTTCATCATCCTCATGGCGGTGACGGCGGTGCTGTGCGCCATTGTGGCGGGCATCTGGCTCCACGGGCGCAGCAGTCTGCGGAACGGAGGCTCGGCCCCCACCGTCACCCCCGGCGGCACGGAGCAGCTGGACAGCTACACCGTCCTGCACGACGGGAAGTACTACCGCTATAAGGAGCACATGGTGAACCTGCTGCTGATCGGGGTGGACTCGGACGATAAGCCTGCCGTGCCCTTGCCCTATGGCAGCGACAACCAGGCGGACGTGATCCTGGTGGCGGCCCTGGACACCGACGCCAACCGGATGACACTGATTTCCGTGTCCCGGGACACCATGTGCGATATTGCGGTGCTGGATCAAAACGGTCAGGTGTCCGGCGCGGCCCACACCCAGCTGGCCCTGTCCTACTCCAACGGAGACGGCCTGTATGAGAGCTGCCGCCTGTGCCAGGAGGCGGTGTCCCAGCTGTTTTACGGCTTGCAGTTCGATGGCTGCGCCGCCTTTTATATGGGCGGCATCGGGCGGCTCAACGACGCCGTGGGCGGCGTCACCGTCAGTGTGCTGGACGACTATCCCTTCACCGATGTTCCCAACGGGTGGAACATGTACCCGGGCCAGGATGTGACCCTTACCGGGCGGCAGGCGCGGCTGTATATCCAGGCCCGCCGGGGCGACGCCACCGGCAACGAGGACCGCATGAAGCGGCAGAAGCAGTATATGCTGGCCCTGATCAGCCAGGCCAAGGACCGGGTGGCGGCCAGCCCCGCCAGCGTCGTTCCTCTGTATAACGCCGTCAGCGACTATGTGCTGACGGACCTGGACCTGGGCAAGCTGTCTTATCTGGCCACCCAGGCCGCGGGCATGAGCTTTTCCGGGGACATGCTCCGGGTTACCGGCGATGCTGTTCTGGGCCAGGGCAACCGGGTGGAGCTGACGGTGGATCAGCAGGCCCTGTACGACCTGATTCTGGACGTGTTCTATGAAGAAATACCGGCTCCCACGGACACCGCCGGGGAATGACCGCACATAAATCAGCCCCTCCGGCCTGGGCCGGAGGGGCTGATTGTTCAGTCGATGATGCGGCTGAAGCTCATGCCGCTTTTCTGCATGTGTACGTCCAGACGGACCCGGTCGCCGCGGATATAGCTGCGGGTGTACTCATAAATGCGGCCATCCTCGGTGCGGGTGCGGCGCTGATGGTAAAAGGCACAGCTGCCGGGCTCCACGCCCAGAAGGCTGGCCCGGGGGGCATCCAGGATCACGGATTCATAGGTATCCTCCGCGGAAAACGGTGTGATGCCCACATGGTACAGCAGACTGTAGAAGCTGTGGGTCTGGACCATCTCCCGGGTGAGATTGGGATAGATGTACTGGGGATAGTAGGAGGTTTCCAGGATCAGCGGCTCCCCATCCACATTGCGGATGCGGGTGAAGCAATAGACGTGGGTGCCCTCCTGCAGGTCCATCCGCTGGCAGATGGCCCGGGTGGGGATCACCACGCCGAAATCCACCAGGGTGGACGACGGCGTCTTGCCCAGGGAGGAGACCTCCGTGGTGAAGGAGTAGCGCACGCCCCGGCGGTTGCTGTTGGGGTCGGCCACGAAGGTGCCCTTGCCCCGCTTGCGGACCACCAGGCCCTCGTCCTCCAGCTCGCCGATGGCCTGGCGGGCGGTGTTGCGGCTGATATCCAGCGCCCGGCACAGCTCCGCCTCCGACGGCAGCAGGTCCCCGATCTTCAGCGCGCCGGAGGAGATCTCCCGCTTGATGATGCCCACCAGCTGGGCGTACAGGGGAATGTTGCTGCTCAGGGACAGCCGGCTGTCCAGGATCGCGTTGTGTTCCATAAGATAAGACCTACCTTTTTCGGCACAGTGTTGTACTGCGTACATTCGGGATATTCTGATTGTACCATATACGTTTGGAAAAAGATAGTCCTATTTTACAATTTTGATACACAATTGCTACGAAACCCGTTAAATAATAAACGGAGCGCGGTTACTTTTTTTCCTCCATGGTTTTTTGCAGCCGGTTCAGCCGGCGGATGATCATGGCGGTGCAGATGATCACCACCACGCAGGCCACGAAGAACATGCCCATGACACTGTCGTGATAGCTGCAATAGCGCAGGGCCAGCCATGCGCCCACAAGCAGCAGAACGTACCTCCATACAGCCTTGAATAGCTTCCCCCAGTCCAGATCAGGTGCGTTTCCCATGGCGGGCTCCTCCTTTTATGTTTCAGAATACCTCTTATTATACAGCACGATGCACAAAGAAGTAGTTACAAAACGGATACAAATCAAAAAAACAACCGTTGAATACAAATACCGGCAGGGGATCCCCCGCCGGTATTTGAGTGTTTCAAAAAAGTCAGTCGCCTTCCCGCATACGGTAGCCCACGCCCACCTCGGTGAAGATGTACTGGGGCTGGCCGGGCGTCTCCTCGATCTTGCGGCGGATATTGGCCATGTTCACCCGCAGGATCTGGTTGTCGGCCTTGGCCTTGGGACCCCACAGCTCTCGGATGATGAAGTCATAGGTCAGCACCTTGCCGGCATATTTGCCCAGCAGGGCCACGATCTTGTATTCGTTCACCGTCAGCTTGGCGTTTTCACCCCGGATCAGCACCTGATGCTTGTCATAGTCGATGGTCAGGTCCCCGGCGGTGAATTTGCCGGACTGGGCGATCTGGGAATTGGCCAGGGTGGTGCGGGTATGGCGGATGGCGGTGCGGATGCGGGCCAGCAGCTCGGAGGTGCCGAAGGGCTTCACCAGATAGTCGTCGGCACCGTAATCCAGGGCGTCCACCTTGTCGTGCTCATGGTTCCGGGCGGACACCACCACCACCGGCAGGTTGGACCATTTGCGCACGGACTTGAGCACCTCCATGCCGTCCATATCCGGCAGGCCCAGGTCCAGAACGATCAGGTCCGGGCAGTGGGAGGCGATCATGGTCAGCGCTTCTTCACCGCTGCCCACGATGATGGTGTCATACCCATTGGCGTTGAGGACCATGGAGATGAAATTGCTGATGCTCTGCTCATCCTCCACGATCAAAATCTTATCCTTGATCTTCATGTTCTTCCTCCTCCAGGGGTAGGTCCACGGTGAACCGGGCGCCGCCCCCCTTTTTGTTTTCTCCTTTTATTTTGCCGCGGTGGGCCGCCACCACGGTTTTGCACACGGACAGGCCAATGCCCATGCTGCGGGTGCTGTCTCCCTGCTGGGCGCTCTGGGTGCCGTCGAACAGGTTGTGCAGCCGAAGCTCCGGAATGCCGCGGCCGTTGTCCTCCACGGTGAACCGGGCCCACCGGCCGCGCTTTTCCAAGGACACCGTTACCTGGGTGGTGGTGACGCCGTGAACGGCGGCGTTTTCCAGCAGGTTCGTCAGCACCTGCTGGATCAGCAGCGGGTCCATGGGCACCAGAAAGAAGTCCTCCGGCAGGTCCACCCGCACGTCGATTTGAGGATAGCTCCGCCGGAATTTGCCCACAGCGCCCTCAATGACCTCCTCCGCTGCCTCTGGGGTCTTGGTGACCCGGGCGTCCTCTCCCGCGCCGATGCGGGTGATGGACAGGAGGTTCTCCACAATGTGGATGAGCCATTGGGCATCCTCGTTGGCGTTTTGCAGCAGCTCCCGCCGCTGCTGCGGTGTCAGGTCGGCATTCTGCTCCAGCAGGACGTTGGTGGCCCCCACAATGCCTGTCAGCGGGGTGCGGATATCGTGGGATACGGCCCGCAGAAGGTTGCTGTGGATCTTTTCCCGCTCAGCCTCCCGTTCCATCTCGCTGACCTTCTTGGCCCGGCTGGTAACGATACCGGTCGCCACGCAGATGGTCATCATCACCAGGAACGTCAGCGGAAAGCCCGCCAGCGTGAAGCTGACCTCCCAGAAGGGCGGGGTGAAGATATAGTCCACGCTGAGCACGGCGAACACCGCGATGGTCAGGCTGAAGAAAAACCCGTCCGTCAGCAGGGCCGTCAGAAACACGTCCAGCAGGAAGATCATGGACACATAGCTGGTGTCGTTGTTGGGGTCGAAGTTCCGCAGCACCAGACAGAACACCACCGAGATCAGGTACAGCGACACGGATACGATAAAATCCTTTCCGGAATAAGACAGCAGGTCCGTCCGGAACAGGCGAGTCCGCTTCAGCCACTCCTGGGGCCAGCGGATCTGAAAGTGCTTCAAGGTCAATTACCCCTCTCCCCTGGTTGATGACAGTATTGTATCATATATCCGCGTTAAGAAAACGCTAAAAACGCGTTAAGATGATAGATTTTTTTCGACAAAACTGTGAGGCCGCGATTTCAGGCGCTTTCCCCGGGCTTGTTCATAAGTTTTTCATTTGCATAGCCGGGGGCGGTGTGGTATACTATATAGGTATTTGTATATTCTGGTGCTTTGCACCTTTTTTATCAGCAGAAAGGAATCAAACTATGGGACTGATCCAGAAAATTTTCGGAACCTACAGCCAGCGGGAGCTGAAGTCCATCTACCCCATCGCCGACAAGATCGAAGCCCTGGAGGAGGAATACCGCGCCCTCACCGACGAACAGCTTCAGGCCAAGACCCCGGAGTTCAAGCAGCGCCTGCAGCAGGGGGAGACCCTGGACGATATCCTGCCGGAGGCCTTTGCCGCCGTCCGGGAGGCGGCGGACCGGGTGCTGGGCCTGCGGCCCTACCGGGTGCAGCTCATCGGCGGCATTGTCCTGCATCAGGGACGCATCGCCGAGATGAAAACCGGTGAAGGCAAGACCCTGGTGGCCACTCTGCCTGCCTACCTCAACGCCCTGACCGGCAACGGCGTTCATATCGTCACCGTCAACGACTATCTGGCCAAGCGCGACAGCGAGTGGATGGGCAAGGTCCACCGCTTCATGGGCCTGACCGTGGGCCTTATTATCCACGACCTGACCAAGGAGGAGCGCCAGGCTGCCTACGCCGCCGACATCACCTACGGCACCAACAATGAGATGGGCTTTGATTACCTGCGGGACAACATGGCCATCTATAAGAACGAGCAGGTCCAGCGGGGCCACAGCTTCGCCATCGTGGACGAGGTGGACTCCATCCTCATCGACGAAGCCCGGACGCCCCTGATCATTTCCGGCATGGGGGAAAAATCCACCCAGCTGTACGACATGGCGGAGGCATTCTCCTGCCGGCTGAAAAAATATGTGGTGGCGGAGACCGATGACAAGGCCGCAGAGGACGAGAGCCTGGACGCGGACTACATTGTGGACGAAAAGGCCCGCACCGCCACCCTGACGGCCCGGGGCATTGCCAAGGCCGAGGAGTTCTTCCACCTGGAGAACCTGTCCGACCCCGAAAACAGCACCATCGCCCACCACATCAACCAGGCCATCAAGGCCCACGGCACCATGAAGCGGGACGTGGACTATGTGGTGAAGGACGGCGAGATCATCATCGTGGATGAGTTCACCGGCCGCCTGATGTTCGGCCGCCGGTACTCCGAGGGCCTGCACCAGGCCATCGAGGCCAAGGAGCACGTGTCCGTCCAGCGGGAAAGCAAGACCCTGGCTACCATCACGTTCCAGAACTACTTCCGCCTGTACAGCAAGCTCTCCGGTATGACCGGTACGGCCATGACCGAGGAGGAGGAGTTTGCCACCATCTATAAGCTGGACATTGTGGAGATCCCCACCAACCGTCCGGTGGTCCGTATCGACAACGAGGACGCCGTGTACAAAACCGAGCAGGGGAAGTACCGGGCCGTGATCCGTCAGGTAAAGGAGTGCCACGAAAAGGGCCAGCCGGTGCTGGTGGGCACGGTGTCCATCGAGAAGAACGAGCTTCTCAGCCGGATGCTCACCAAGGAGGGCATCAAACACAACCTCCTCAACGCCAAGAACCACGAGAAGGAGGCCGAGATCGTGGCCCAGGCGGGCCAGTTCGGGGCCGTAACCGTGGCCACCAACATGGCAGGCCGTGGTACCGATATCATGCTGGGCGGCAACGCCGAGTATATGGCCACCAACGACCTGCGCAAGGCCGGTTACACCGACGAGGTCATCGCCGACGCCACCGGCTATGCCGAGACCGACAACAGTGAAATTCTGGAGGCCCGGCAGATGTTCGCCGACAAGCTCCGCCAGCACAAGGAGGAGATCTCCGGCGAAGCGGACCGGGTGCGCCAGGCCGGCGGCCTGTTCATCATCGGCACCGAGCGCCACGACTCCCGCCGGATCGATAACCAGCTCCGCGGCCGTGCCGGCCGTCAGGGCGACCCCGGCGAGACCCGGTTCTACATCTCCCTGGAGGACGATCTGATGCGTCTGTTCGGCGGTGAACGGGTCCAGGCCGCCATGGAGCGCATGAAGATCGACGAGGATATGCCCATCGAGAGCAAGATGCTCACCCGCTCCATCCAGCAGGCCCAGACCACCGTGGAGTCCCGGAACTTCCAGGCCCGTAAGTCCGTGCTGGAGTATGACGATGTCATGAACAAGCAGCGCGAGATCATCTATGGCCAGCGCCGCCAGGTGCTGGAGGGTATGGACGTGAAGGATGTCATCATGAACATGATGAACACCTCCATCACCCACCTGGTGCAGAATGCCTTCTCCGGCGTCCATCACCTGGATATGACATCCTGCCAGGAGCTGCTGCGGCAGGTGGAGGGCCTGTACTTCCCCAAGTACGCCGTCCGCTTCTCCCAGGAGCAGCTGGACGCCATGGACGCCCAGGCCGTTACCGACGCCTTCACCCAGGCCGCCGCCGCCTACTATCAGCAGAAGGAGGACGAATTTACTCCCCCCGTCATGCGCGAGGTGGAGCGCGTGGTGCTGCTGCGGGTGGTGGATGAATACTGGATGGAGCACATCGACGCCATGAGCGACCTGCGCCAGGGCATCCGCCTGCGGGCCTATGCCCAGACCGACCCCATCATTGCCTATAAGAAGGAATCCCTGGAGATGTTTGAGGAGATGATCGCCGCCATCCAGGACGAGACGGTCCGGCGGCTGTATTCCGTGCGTTTGCAGAAAAACGAGGAGGTCAAGCGCCAGCGGGTGGCCAACGCCACCTCCGAGAGTGTCGGCGGCGATGGCACCGTGAAAAAGCAGCCCCGCAAGGTCAAGAAAATCGGCCGCAACGAGCCCTGCCCCTGCGGCAGCGGCAAGAAGTATAAGAACTGCTGCGGCAGAAACGCGTAACGGAGGGTTTGCCCATGTCCTTTCTGGCCCATGAGGAAAACGGCCTGCTTATCAAGACCAGCACCGTCCTGTCCGGCGTGCGCCACGGCTTTTCCACCCGGACAGGCGGCGTCAGTCCGGCCCCCTGGGATTCTCTGAACCTGGGGGTAGGCCGGGGCGACGATATGGACCGGGTCCGGGAGAATTACCGCCGCTTCTGTGCCGTGCTGGGTACGGACGAGCACCGGGCGGTGCTGAGCAAGCAGGTCCACGAGGACAACGTCCGCCATGTGACGGCGGAGGACTGCGGCAAGGGTCTGTTCCGGGAGCGGGACTATACCAGCGTGGACGCCATGATCACGGACACGCCGGATATTCCCCTGGTGGTGTTCTCCGCCGACTGCGGTATCATCCTGCTGTACGACCCGGTGCGCCGGGCTGTGGGCGCGGCCCACGCCGGCTGGCGGGGCGCCGCTGCCGGCATCGTATATAAGACCGTCCGCCGGATGCAGGAGACCTTCGGCACCGACCCACGGGACCTGCGGGCCGCTATTGGCGCGGCCATCGGCCCCTGCTGCTTCGAGACGGATGCCGACGTGCCCCGGGCCCTGCGGGACGCTCTGGGCCGGGCGGCGGAGCCGTATATCACCCGCCGGGGGCAGAAGTGGCATGTGGACCTGAAGGGCGTTAACGCCCGCTGGCTGGAAAAGGCCGGGGTCACGCAGATCGACGTGTGCCCCGACTGCACCGCCTGCCGCCCGGACCTGTATTGGTCCCACCGGCGGATGGGCCAGGCCCGGGGGGCTCAGATCGCCATGATCTGCCTGTGAAAACGAGGTATTCCATGAAAAAGCGCATATTCGCGGCGCTGCTGGCCCTGTGCCTGACGGTGCTGACCGGGTGCGACTGGTCGGACAACACCGACGACATTTTCGGCACCCTGACGGATTATTACAACGTGGAGAACAAGGATAAGGACAAGGACGTGAAGCTCACATCCTTCGCCTTGCCGTATCTGAAGGGGGAGACGGCGGACCCCATCACCTGCCCCGACGGGGCCCAGCTGACCCTGGGGACTCTGCTGTACGAGGGGCTGTTTGCCCTGGACGGGCAATTTGAGGCCCAGCCCGCCCTGGCGGAATCGTATACCTACGACGCCTCCCGCTATACCTATACCATCACCCTGCGGGCCGCCTCCTTCAGCGACGGCACCAGCGTCACCGCACGGGACGTGGTGAACGCCCTGCGCCGGGCCCAGACCTCCGCCCGTTACAGCGGGCGGCTGGCGGAGGTGTCCGACATCTGGGTCAGCGGCGGAGCCGTCCGCATCAGTCTGACGACGGATAACCGCAGCTTTGTGTCCCGGCTGGATATCCCCATCGTGAAGTCCGGCACCGAGAGCAGTACCTTCCCCATCGGCACCGGCCCCTATGCCTACAGCGGTGAGGGCGGCGCCCACCTGGCGAAAAACGCCTCCTGGTGGCAGGGGAAGTCGCTGCCCCTGGACCGCATTGAGCTTACCGCCTGCAAGGACACGGACTCCGTGTCCTACGCCTTCTACGCCCGGGAGATCCAGCTGCTGTTCTGCGACCTGACCGGAGCCGACACCTCCAATGTCTACGGCAGCGGTGATTATACCGATGCCGCCACATCCATCATGCAGTACCTGTGCCTGAATACCCGCCGCGCCCCCTTTGACAATCCGGCTGTCCGCCGGGCCGTGACCCTGGGGGTGGACCGGGCGGGCTGCGTCAGCGCGTTTCTGCTGGGCCACGGCATGGCGGCCCACTTCCCCCTGTCCCCGGCCAGCGACCTGTATCCCAAGGAGCTGGAGACGGCCTATTCCCCGGACGGCTATGCCTCCGCCCTGGAGGCGGCGGGCCTGCACACCGGCAAGACCCGGAGCCTGACGCTGCTGGTGAACCAGGAGAACAGCTTCAAGGTGTCCACCGCCCAGAAGATTGCAGCGGGTCTGTCCCAGTATGACCTGCAGGTGACGGTGCAGGCTCTGCCCAACGAGGAGTATCTCCAGGCCCTGCAAAACGGCGATTTTGACTTGTGCTTCTGTGAGGTGAAGCTCACCGCCGACTGGGATCTGCGCCCCCTGCTGCAAAGCTATGCGTCCCTGAACTTCGGCGGCTATGCCGACCCGGAGACGGACCAGCTGCTGGCGGGCCTGTGCGCGGCGGAGCCTGCCGGGCGTGCCGCCGCCATGACGGCCCTGTGCAAAAAACTGGCGGACCAGGCCCCCATCGTCCCCGTGTGCTTCAAGAGCTATTCCGTCCTGCTGCCGGCCGGCGCGGCGCTGCAGCCCATTACCCCCACCGCCGCCAATCCCTTTTGCGGTATATCCGATTGGAAACTAAATATGAAATGAACCCCCTGAAAGAAGGAACACCTATGAAACAAATCCGCGCCCTGGAGGTGCTGCTGCGGCAGCATGGGCTGCTGGCGGCCCCGGCAGACCGGGACGCCGCCGTCACCGGCATCTGCAACGATTCCCGTCAGGCCAGGCCCGGCGACCTGTTTATCTGCAAGGGCTATGGCTTCAAGCCGGAATACCTGGAAATGGCCCGGAGCCGGGGGGCCGTGTGCGCCCTGGCGGAGACAGACTTTCCCGGGGTGGATATCCCCTGCGTCCGGGTGTCGGATGTGCGCAAGGCGCAGAGCCTGGCGGCCCGCTGGTTCTACGACGAGCCCTCCGACAGCCTGACCCTTATCGGCGTCACCGGCACCAAGGGCAAGACCACCACCTCCTATATGATCCAGGCCATTACCAACGCCCTGGCAGGCCGTCCCACGGGCCTCAGCTCCTCCGCCGGGCGGTATTGCGGCGGTCCGGATGTGGACATACACCTGACCACACCGGAGTCTCTGGATTTGCAATGGCTGTTTGCCCAGGCCCGGGACCATGGCCTGCCGTATATGACCGCCGAGGTATCCAGTCAGGCGTACCAGGTGGAGCGGGTCTATGGCGAGCATTTCGATATCGGCGTGTTCCTGAATTTCAGTGAGGACCACATCTCCCCCAAGGAGCATTCCTCTATGGAGGAATATCTCCAGTGCAAGCTGCATCTGCTGGAAAACAGCAGCCGGGCGGTGATCTGCCGGGAGACGGCGCAGTTTGACCGGGTGTACGACACCGCCCGCCGCTGCTGCCGGGAGACGCTGCTGGTGGGCATGGACCGGGACGACTGCGACCTGACCGTCCGCCAGGTGGAGAAGCTGGAGCATGGCTTCCAGTTCACCGTTCAGGAGCGGGGCAGCCAGACGCTGCACCACTACCATCTGGCCATGGACGGGGATTTCAATATCGAAAACGCCCTGGCTGCCATCGGCGTGGGCCGCCTGCTGGGGGCCGGCCATGACCGGATGGCCGCAGCCCTGGACAGCCTGGTGGTTCCGGGCCGCATGAACCGGTACGAGGGCGGCGGCGTCCATGTGCTGGTGGACTGTATGCACAACCGGGCCAGCTCCCAGGCCCTGCTGACGGACCTGAAGCGGGATTATCCCGGCGCGCCCATCACCGTGGTCACCGGCATCGCCGGGGGCCGCTCGCCCCAGCGGATCCAGGGCATGGGCGAGATGTGCGGCAAATATGCTGACCGCATTTTCTTCACCACGGACAATCCGGATTTTGACGACCCCGGCGACATTGCCAGCCGCTTGGCCCACGCCGCCGCCCAGGGCGGCCCCGCCCGGGTCACCATTCAGCTGGACCGCACCCGGGCCGTGGAGCAGGCCATTCTGGAGGCCCCGGCAGGCGCCGTCATCGTCCTGGCCGGAAAGGGCAACGACGCCATCCAGCGGGTCCGGGGGGGATATGTCCATTACGACTCCGACCCGGTGGTGGCCAAACGCGCCCTGGCCCTGCGGGAAAAGAAGCAGTAAATCAAAACCTCCGGCTATGCCGGAGGTTTTGATTCAGCATGTCAAAGAACCCCTGCTTTCGCCGCATGAAAGCAGGGGTTCTTTGACATGCTGAAAAGCTCCCGATTTCTTACGAAACCGGGAGCTTTTTGGTGGAGACTGCTGGACTCGAACCAGTGACCTCCTGCGTGTGAAGATACGATGAGCGCCGGAAAGCGTTGCAGCACAACGCTTTCCGGCGCTTTTGCATACTTTCGGCTCCGCGGGCGATCCACTGTGTCCGCCTGTATCCACCTGCTTTTTTCCGCGTTTGGGTCACGGTTTGGGTCAAGCCCTGCAACGGCGCAGAAATGACCACGCTGTAATTAAAGAATAGGCGTGCCGCCTATCGACTTCCTTCAAAACAGTCAAATCCTGTGGTCGCGCACCCATTGGAGAAGCGAGTCGTAGTCCATTGTGCCGGAGGCAACGGATAATCCGACCTCCACAACTTCCTCGTTGGTGCACTCCATGTGTATCCCGTTCACTTCCAGAAACGTCAGCATAACGTACATGCCGATGCGCTTGTTGCCGTCCACAAAAGCGTGGTTGGAGATGAGTGTATAGCCGAGCCGTGCGCCCTTTTCCTCCTTGGTCGGATAGAACTCCTGCTCGCCGAAGCCGGCAAAGGCGTTCTCCAATGCGGAATCCAACAGGGCTTCATCCCGGACACCGATACTGCCGCCTGTTTCTTCGGCGATGAGCCTGTAAAGCAGCAGCACCTTATCTTTCGAAAACTTGATCATTTCGCCAGCTCCATAAATGCGGGCTTATACTTTTTCAGGATACGCGCCGCCACAACGTCGATCTTCTCATCATCGGTCATATCGATCATGGGGGACACATCCAGATCCACCAGCATATATTTGGGTTTGTTGTTCTTGAAAATCACGGCCTGCCCGTTCTTCTCGGCAATGCGCGTAACACGCGAGAAGTTCTGATTCGCTTCGGTGACCGAAACGATCGTCTTTGTATCAATGGTCATCTTGAACACCTCCTATGCTTATTATACCCGTATATAGGTAAAAATCAACCTATAATTTACGCATTGTTTGGCGCTCGCAACCAACCGAAGGATGTAGGTGAGCCGATTGCAACGGCGCAGAAATGACCACGCTGTAATTAAAGAATAGGCGTCAGACCTTCGGGAGGTCATCGCAGGACAGCAGCTTTTGTTTTGCCTCGCGGAACCAGCGGCTTTCCGGCTCGATCTGCAGCACATACTGGACTCGTCCCAATAGCTGCTGCCGGTAGCGCTCCGTATCAGGAACGCCGTCTGTGCGAAGCGCTGCGTGGCCGCCCCGCAGGATACTGTCCGCCAGACCAAAGCGCAGGGCGTAATAGACCTCTTGTCGAAGTGATCGCTTATAGCCGGCCGGCACGGATACCTTCTCATTGACGGTCAGACCGGTCACGCTCTGCCGTCCGGCGTTGGTGATAAAATGGGTCTTGGCCTCATTCAGGTCAAAGCCCATCTCCGCCAGCATATTTTTCGCCTTCGAATAGACGGCGAACAGCGGACGATCGGCGGAAAAGGTCAGGTCATCACAGTACCGCGTGTATACGATGGCGCGCCGCTGGCACCAGCGTGCCATGTTCGTATCAAAATTCCGCATGACCAGATTGGAAAGCGCGGGAGAGGTGGGCGCGCCCTGCGGCAAGACACCGTCTTTGCAGCAAAGAGAGGTCAGCAGAAAACCCACCTGCCGGGAGAAGTACCGGGTGTGAAAGGCGGTGGAGTGGACCTGCTCAAAGCAAATGCTGCCGAAAAAGTCGGAGATATCCAGCTTCAGGAGATACCGCTTGCCCACATGGGGCGCGGCGTTGCCGCTGATAGCGCCGCCCTTCCGATAGGCGGTGGCCTGCGGTGCGACAGGCAGATAGGCGAGGAGCTCCCGGCAGATCTTCCGCTGCCAGCGACGCAGCGTGTCGTCCGGCACGGACAGTATGCGCACATCGCCATTACGCTTGGGGATGGTGACGGGGTGATACGCTGCCGCCGTGTGCCGCGCATAGTAAAGGAGCTTTTGCCTGCTGGTAGAGAGAAACGCCGCCAGCTGCCGGGCGTCGTACAGGAACGGCAGCTGCGGGTGAAAGCAGTGAAAATCCAGCACCATATCCGCCGCAGCCTGTATGCCGAATTTGGTCACGAAGTCTGCGTCCGGCGCTTCAAATGTGACCGTATCCTTCTCGATTTTCATAGAGGCCCCCCTAACATAAAATCAGCCCCGTGCAGTACAAAGTGACCTGATATAAGCGGAGTCGAATTTCTAATCACGGCGTGATTCGCGATTCGATGGAGCGGTATCAGGCGGTCGCTTCGCTTGCGAAGCGTGCGTCCTCTTGGCAAACAGAGCGGCGACTCGCCACCCTCCTCAAAGTACGAAACTTTAAGCTGTACACTACTGCGCGGGGCTGATCTTCGGTTGTGCTTATATGGTAAAGCGCTTTGACGGGAAAGTCAAGCGGATGGCTGCGCCTCCTGCCCGTACCGGGTCAGCGCGTCCATGACCTTGTGATACACCACTTGGTTAGGGTAATAGCGGTAGTCGGCAAAGACGGAGATGCCGGTGCCGTTGAAATACTCCAAAATCGCGGCGGCGCAGGCGGCGCCGCGGCTCTGCCCGTACTCGCACTGGCAAAGGATATCCAGCCCGTCCGCCCTTGCCTGACAGATAAACGCCGCCAGCGCGTCCGTCTCCGGCATATAGGTGTCGTAGTCCAGCCCCACATCCGGCAGAGCTGTCAGATCCAGATCGTGAACGACCACGGTGAACACCCGCGCTGCTTTGCCAGCGTAGTCCAGCGGGGGCGTCGGGGCAGGCTTGCCGACGGAGGGTGGGTCGCAGAAGGAGATCACCGCCGTGCGGGAGAGCGTGTCGGTACGCAGCAGTTCCTCGGCGGCTTTGCGGGAACAGATGGTCACATTCATAGATATACCTCCAGTTTTGTATAGTTCGCGGTATGCCCGCAGGGACATACCGTTGCAGGGAGACTCCTCATCCTCCGTCTGCAGTTCGATGTCATACTCCCAGCCGCAATGCTCACAGATCCAGTACATATCCAGCGTGGGATAGCCGCAGACGGGGCAGGTGACGATGCGGAACATACCGGAGCGGTACTCCGGCGTGTTCTTCAAATTCTGTTCATTATGCATGAGGACCCTCCCAACTGATGCAGTTCAGACAGCCGCCCTGTCGAGCGATCTCCCGGATGTTGACGGGCACGATCTCTTTGCTGAAAATCTGCCGCGCGGAAATCTCGGCCTCGGCATCCTGCTCGATGCCAAACACCGGCAGGAAAACCACCCGTTCCGTCTCCAAATAGTTCAGGTAGCAGCCAACGGCGCTGATCCCACCGGTCGGGACAAAGGGAAAATCCACCGCGTCCAGGCCGCAGTCCTGCACCGCTCGCTTCACCTGCTGCTCAAAGCCGCAGGATGACAGCGGCCGATTGCACAGCACGGTGCGGTCGTCGAGAAATCGCGTCATGCCGTCGGCGTGGCCGGTCATGTCGCTTTTCAGCGACGGGAGGACGATCACCTCCGCCTCCAGCAGCTCCGACAGCTCATGCACCAGCGCGGCAGGCGGATACTCCGGGTTTTCGGAAAAGACGCGGTCGCTGATCAGGACGCGCGCCCCAGATGGTGAGAACACCACGTTCCCGCCGTCGAGGTTGATATTGCTGTATATAACCGGCAGGCCAAGCTGCGGAGCAAGATCCTTACGAAAATCGGTCCTCAGATCAGGATCGTTTTTCAGATAGGACGGCTCATAGCGGAAGGATACCTGCTTTCCGGAGTCTGTCCGCACCGGCATGAAGTCCCGCACCCAAACATCCCGTGTGCCATCCAGCAGCGCATAGGGGACATCGTGCGCCGCCAGCGCCGTGAACAGCGTCTCTGCGTCGGTTGGATAAAGCACAGGGAGGAGAGTGGAAAAACAGAAAGCCATATTACTCCAGTTTGAAAACCATATCATATTGTTCTCTGCGAACTTCCTTTGAGACGCTCCTCAACGCATAGGGAGATGGGGAATAGAGCCGAATGACTTTATATGTTTTTTTGTCGATGACAATTGAAGCATAGGTTTTTGTTTTATCCCATCCCTCATGATAGTGTTTGTCTGATGATTTGTTGACCCACTTCAGAATATTGGCACTTTTATTTGTGTAAATCAAAGTGTCAATTTTCGGATGTTCATGCAGGATAGCCTTTAGATTATCACGCTCTTCTATATCACGCAGCGACTCATCATCCGCCTTTCCGTCTTTATGCACACAGCTTACAACCATGTCCACCATACCCATATGAAGGTCGGCCAAAAGCCTTTTGCGCTCATCGATGGCTTCCTGTGTATTTGCATAAGTTAGTCTTTTCTCTGACGCGTCAGATACCAGTTCCCAAAAGTAATTATCTCTTGAACCGTAATAGAAATTAACATCATCGTCGTACAGCATTTCATCCGTGTTACAAAATCTGTAGGGAGGCATGGTTCCTATAATCAGTTTTGTGGCTCCCTTTGGGATTTCAGGTGCAAACGGATGAGTAGATTTTTTGTTCATTCTAATACCCTTTCTCTCCATTGATGTTCTCTTGTCTTTAGGTTGATCGTTCCGTCTTTTCCAAAGGTTTCTCACTCATCATAACAGAGCGTGCCGAAAAATGCAAGTTCACCAATTTCTTGGAACTTTTTTCACCAATTTAGCCGCTGGTTGCGCCAGCGGATGCGCTCCGCCGCGTAGCGGCGATACCATCTTGCAGCCTCCTTGTAATGTTGCGGAGTTATTTTTCAATCACAGCAGCACAGAAACATTCCGCGACAAGCTG
>OGPD01000161.1_pt1 | contig 88185 bp, 79 predicted proteins | sample 1552861 | NCBI WGS metagenome assembly OGPD01 (sample SAMEA2580280, study PRJEB22360) | human gut metagenome | biome: human gut; feature: human-associated habitat; material: faeces | place: Denmark | collected 2008/2010
AGGGCAAAGTGCCTAAAAGTGAAGTAACTGATGTTAAGGAGGAAAAAGGACCTATAAACAAGGATATAAAAGCTCCGGATGACTGGAACTTTTAATTTACTTAACCCTTAATCCGAATACCTAAAATGTAACCACTTTAACCATGAAGCAGAGCATACCTTCGGAAGGCAGGATAGCTACGGTATTTATGAAATAAAATCAGGACATACCGGCAGTTATCACGACGAATGGCGTGAAATTCAAGTAGGCACTAAAACTATCCCGGAAAAAGGACATTGGGAGAAGAAGGTAGTAAAGGCGGCGTGGACTGAGAAAAGGCTTGTTCGTGAAGCAGGCTGGTATTGATATATTAAATGCATAATTATGGATCCAAATAATCAGGATACACTAAATGATGGAATAATGGATGGAGATAGAATATTTGATTTAGATGTTAAGTGTGATAAATCAGATAATGGGAAATTATGCCCAAGTATTGATATTCAACTAGAAGGTGAACAATTAGAAAGTTTTAGCACCACAAAATTGGATAATGATGATCCTTTTTTGAATGAACAAATACCGGGTTATTTGGGAAATGGATACGAGTTTTATGTTGATTGCAAATTTGAAAAGGCACAACTTTCATTTGAATTGGATGAAAGTATTATCAATGATAACAGTTGCATATAAATTGATTTTTGGATAATTGAAAGGAACGATTATGACGCTTAACAAAGCTTTTAAGGATGTATATTGTAAATTTCTAACAGAACAAGGATATCAATGGTGCTCTAAATTGCAAAGATTTGTGAAGGTGGTAAATCAGGAGCTAATCTATTTTATTGGATTAAAAAAGGTTCCGGCATGGCTCAAAGGCAATAAAGGGTTTACCATTACTGCAGGTATTATGTCGGTATATTTTTCTAAATGTGCTGATTGGACACATGGCTGCACCGAGGACAAACTCTTTAAATGGGCATTTGATTATACCGGACTTCAACTTCAAATGTTCTCACCGACCTATGAATATGGAATGGGGTTTGAGTACAATGAACAAAACATGATTGAGGTAGTAGAGAAGTCTGCTGAAATAACAAAGGAATTAGTTCTTCCAGTGTTTGCTGAGGTGACAGATTTAACATCTTATGTGAAGTATGCGAAGGAATATACAATAAATGTTCTTAGAATGTGTGATAAATTTGTTGACGATTCACTGGTCTTAATACTCACAAATAATCATGATGATTTTATGGAATGCTTGCAAAAAGAGAAAGAGAGCGAAAGAGAATTTATAAAGCAGTGTATCGAAGAATCATATACGACTCCGAGGGATAGGGTATATAATAACCCTGAATTATTGAAAGCTGCACTTGAAGAAGCTGAAAAATGCAAAAAGACCAATCTGGAGATGTTAGCAAAATACAAAATAAACATATGATTATTATAGAAAATAGTGAAACTGGATTTTGGTAATATGATAAGAACTATTTAGAAAAGATTTTGATATGTTTTGATAAAAGAGTGTATTTAACAAATATACAATAACAAAGTCTTTCCTATATATGTTTGAATAAATATTTAATTTGGTATCAAGTTTTTTGGCGATGTACAGTTGTTTTTTAATCAGTAAACTAAAAATAAGTCTGGAGTGTATGATCTGACACTGTTAGATGATTCTCCAAAATAATAAAAGAAAAATGTCGGATTTGTGATATAAGCGAATTCGACATTTTTGTATTTAGATTGTAAAAGGTAGCTGCAGAGAGCTACCGTGTTTTAAAAAGGATAAATTTTCTCAATTGCAATAATAAGTTGAGCATTTTTCGTGTTAGAACCCTTCGGATTTTCTTCTGGAGGGAGCCTCAGGCGACCAGAAGAGGAAAATCCGGCGGCCACTCGGGCCATACTGCAGCGTAGATCAGATCCATTTCATCATCGAAGGCTTCATCCGGTGTGCGGTAACCAAGAATCTTACGCAGAAGCCCGTTCGCCCACATCTCGACACGAAGAATATCTTCGTTGCTGTAATCTGAAATACACTTTCCTTTGCGAATAAAGCGTCGAATTAAGCCGTTGTGGTTTTCAATCGTCCCTTTCTCACAGGATGTGTATGGATGAGCAAAGTAGATTTTAACTTCACTGGCATTCTCTAGCTCCGGTAGCCTTGCAAATTCAGAACCGTTGTCTGTCGTTATAGTGCGGAAAACCTTTCCGAATTTGTCTCCAAGCTCTTTCTTGACACGCTCAAATACGGAGAAAACCGAGTCTGCAGATTTGTCCGGTAAGTGCACCACAAGCAAATCTCTTGTTTTCCGCTCTATCAGCGTCAAAAGGACATTGTCTCTGCCGGACTTGTTGCCGATAACGAGATCCGTTTCCCAGTGACCGAATTCCTCACGGTTTTCCACTTCTTCCGGCCGTTCTTCTATACTGCGGCCCAGAACTCGCTTGTTCTCGCGAATCCGTTTTTTCTTTGTCTTACGGCTTACGCGGAACGGAAGATCGATGTTTTTCACATTGATTAGTCCAAGATCAATGTAGTTGTACAGTGTTTTGGTGCAGACCATATCTTCCCGACGGAAAATTCCTTTCCTTACGGCTTTCCCTGCACAGGCATCCATCGACCAGCCTGCTTCGTGACACTGCTTCTCTACATATCGGAGAAACTTCTGCTTGTTCAGGGCATCTATTTTCCGCCCGCTGTTCTGCCGGTTGGTCTCATATTGCGCCCACGCGGTTTGTGCTTTAAAGTGCAGTACCTTTCCGTTATACAGAGCGGCGTCATTCCCTTCCGAATAATATTTCGGACTGTGTTAGCTGCACAGCCAAGCTCCTTGGCTATCCTGTTTGCCTTCCGGCCATCCCTCAGCCGCACCTGAATTACCACATAATCTTCGTATTTCAGGTGTTTCCCTTTTTCATGTTTTGTGTTATTATTGGGGTAGTCCATAGCGATTGCCTCTTCCTGTGTGTATTTTGTGTGGTAACTTAATTCTAACACAGTGGTCCGCTATAGACCTCATTTTATTTAAAAATGTTCAACTTCATTTTACAACGCGCGAAAATATGTTAACTCAGATTTATATAATTTCTTTGTGTTGAAAATATTGTCGTATACATAATCATTTAGATAATCCTTGAATTTATATAATTCAAATGCTAAAATTAAATATTATGTTCAGGGAGGGAAAAGCGTGACGGAAAGAATTAAAAATCAACATGGCAAGCTGCCGTATATAATTTTGGCGATATTATCTTTGTTCTCAATAAGCCTTATTTTTAACGACAATTTATGGTTTGACGAGGCATACACCTTATCTCTGATTCAGCATAGCTTTTCAGAAATAATCAAAATATTAAAAACAGATATGCACCCGCCGCTTTACTTTATATCGCTAAAGGTGTTTTGTGAGATTTTCGGCTATTCAATACCGATTACCAAAGCTTTTTCGGTACTTGGCTATATTGCGACGCTTTCACTTGGCTTAACGGTAATCAAAAAACATTTCGGCAGAAAAACATCAACAGTCTATATGCTTACCGTCGGCGCGATTCCAATGTCGCTTTATTTCAGCGTTCAGCAGAGATCGTATCAATGGTCCATATTTTTTGTTACACTTTGCTTTACGGAAGCTTTGCTGTTTCTTGAAAATCACAGGACGCGGCATTGCGTTATATTTGTTATCACCGCTTTGTTTGCCGCGTACAACCACATTTACGCTTTGCTTGCGGTCGGCGTGATTTTCATTTTCGTGAATATCTATGCTTTTGTAAAAGACGGAAAGCTGATAAAAGCAATCATAATATCTGATATAGCTATGACGGTGGGATATTCTCCGTGGATTATCCCGCTGTTATATCAAACCGAGGCGGCTGCCGGTAGCTTCTGGCTAAAAGGAGTAGAACCGCTTCCGGTGGTTGTGTTTGCATCGGGAATTGTTATTTCGACGCTGATACTCGCCAAAAAGGAAAACCGCAGGTTATCTGTAATATTTGCGATAACCTGCGTATTAAGCGTTCAGGCGATAGGTCTGCTTGTGACAATTTTCATTCGCCCCTTTTACATAGCGAGGTACAGCGTTGTTATATCGGGAATTTTCGCGCTGCTTGTCGCTTTCGGCACACAACATATAAAAGAAAAAGTTAAAAATATTATTTGCGTATTGCTTTGCACACTTAACGTAGCCTGTCTTATCGGCACGGGAATATTTGAATACAACCCGTCAATGAATAATTTTTTTAACCGCTTTGATGAAATAGCTTCTTCAACAGATACATTTTTATATTGCGACAGCTCATTCGGAATTTTGTCATATTATTATCCCGAAAACACGCATATCTGCACTTATTACGAACCGTGGTTTTCGGCTTTTGACAATGTTGATTGTGTCAATAAAAAGGATATTGTAAATGATATTGATTTTGATAATACGGTTTGGTTTGTTAAGAACGAATTAACCAAGACGCCCGAGTATATAAAAGATAATTTTATTTTGGAATTAACGGATACATTCAAATGTGATTTCAATACCTTTGAGGTGTATTCGATACAAAAATAATTTTAATTCTAAAATTCATTCACCTAATTAATTTAACCTAAACAGCAAACTGCTCTTACCGCCTTGTTCACGGTAGCGTTGGGTGGTGTTGAGCAGTCCGGCGTTTTTCAAATCCTTAATAGCTCTTCGGACGGTAGCAGGCGACAGCTTTATATCGCCTGCTATTTTATTTACCGAGGGTCAGCACTCAGTCGCACCTGAATTATCACATAATCTTCGTATTTCAGGTGTTTCCCTTTTTCATGTTTTGTGTTATTATTGGGGTAGTCCATAGCAACGGTAGCTGGGTTGTGAATCATCATTGTTGAAACGGGCGACATTAAAACCTCTGTGCCTGCCATTGCGATTACCGATGCGGCAGAGGCTGCAATACCGTCAATCTTGATTGTGACATTACCCTTGTAGTCCATCAGCATATTGTAAATCTGTGCGGCGGCAACGCAGTCACCGCCCGGTGAATTTATCCATACGGTAATATCACCCGTACCACTTTTTAACTCGTCTTTTGAAAAGCTGTGGAGTTACATCATCGTCAAACCAGCTTTCCTCGGCGATTGTGCCGTTGAGAGTCAGAACTCTCTCGGTCGGACTGGTTTTCGTCTGATTCTTCCACTTCCAGAACTTCTTCATCTTCGTTGTTTTCCTCCTTGTTATTAGTTTCAGCAAATGCACCAGCATTTTTAAGGGGTAACATATTGTCGTTTATGATGTACAAATCTCGACCTTCCTCTGATGATATGCGGTCGAGGTTTTCAAGCTCTCTGATGTCATTTGCCGACATCCAGCCGTTCTGCCTTGCTGTTGCATATCCGTTCATTCGGCTTTGATAGTCACCTCGGAGCAGTCCGTCAGCATTGAATTTTACAAAGTATTTTCTTTTTTCTTCAATAGATAAAAGAGAACTGGAAATTGATTGTTCCCACCTGATTATCCAAGGTTCAAGTGTGTACTTCACAAATTCAAGTGACTGCTGCTCAATATTAGAAAAGCTCGATTTTTCAAGGTCGCCTACCATATGGGGTGGAACTCTGAAAATTCGAGCTATTTCGTTTATCTGAAATTTTCGTGTTTCAAGGAATTGCGCCTGTTTGGGAGAGATTGAAATAGGCGTGTATTTCATACCCTCTTCAAGCACTGCAACTTTGTGTGCGTTTGCACTGCCGCCAAAGGACTGAGTCCAGCTTTCTCTTACCCTTGACGGGTCCTTTATTGTACCGGGGTGCTCAAGCACACCACTCGGTGCGGCACCGTTTGCATAGAACTTACTACCGTATCCCTCGGCGGCAATGGCAAGACCGATTGCGTTTTTTGTCATTGCAATAGGCGAGTATCCGACAAGTCCGTCAAAACCGAGTCCCGGAACATGCAGAACATCGAACGGTTGTAGCCTTACAATCGACTTTTTATTGATTGGTGCATCGTCAGAACTTACTGTATATTCATAATACAGTCTGCCGTTTTTATCTCAGTAAACGGTCATTCTGTCGGGCATAAGGGGATAAAAGGCTGTTACTTCACCCTTGCCGCTCCTGATTATCTGTGCGTAAGCGTTGCCCCACAAGAGAAGATGTGTCATCAGAGTTTCTCTGAAAACAAATGGTGTCATTTCCAGGTTCGGCTCATCGTGGAGCAAAAAGTACAGAGGACTGTCTGTTGCTTTTTCCTTTTCACCGCTATCTGTGTATCTGTAAAGGTGCAAAGGCAGACTGGCAATCGCCTCCGATAGAATACGAACGCAAGATTACACCGCCGTCATTTGCATAGCAGAACGCTGTGTCACAGCTTTCCCGGCTGTTGTCCTGCCTGTGTAAAATGTGTAGGCACTGCCCGATGTTCTGTTTTTCGGCTTATCCCTTGAACGGAAAAGTCGAGAAAAAATTTTCAATTTTTTTCCTTATTTCATATTGATATTTTTTTAGAAGTCGCATATAATAAGGGTAGGAAGAAATGATTGTTTTAAACTTTATTTCTTCAAACCCATTGACAACTTATGATTTTTTAAGTACAATATTAGTTAATGGATCGTCCCTCGGTGCCCTACGGGCCCGAGGGCTTTTTTTATAAAAAGGAGCGAGAAATATGGCAGATAAAGTTTATAAAACCCATATTCAGCAAATAAAAATTCTTCGATCTCGTGGAATGGAGATCAAGAAAGGTTATGAAGGCTCTAAGACAAGGAGAGTTCTTGAACGCGAAAATTATTATAGTGTCATCAACGGCTATAAAGAACCATTCATTATATGTGGAAGTAGTCCTGAGACTTTTATCCCTAACACAAAATTTGATGAATTATATTCGGTCTTTACATTTGACAGGAACATTCGGTTAATATACTTGAAGTTCATTCTTAAAGCAGAGCATCAAATAAAAGCTGTAATAGCCCATGAGTTTTCAAAACTGTATGGACATGATAACTATTTGAAATTAGACAATTTCGACTCATCAACAAACGAAAAAATAAAAAATGTTTTAGAGACTATAAAGAGAATCCAAACTGCTTTGATAATCCTGAACACACATTTATAGACCCATATATGAAGTCCGGAATGTTCATTACAGAAATAGTAAAGCGGCTATACCAAAGCCAAAATATGAAAAAGCTGTTTCCTGATGATAAGGAAAGATTAACCCATATTTTTGAAAAACAGGTGTACGGACTTGCTCCTACGGAAATAATTTACAGAATCGCTATAAGCTATATTCTGGGATTCAGCAACGATAGTATCCGTAATCACAATTTTCGTCAGGTTGACGCCTTAGAATATGCAAAATCAGGCACCTTACAGCAAAAGATAGATTAGCTTTTTGGTTAGGATTCTTGGCAATTAACAAAAGCGGGAACAGTTACTGAAAGCTGTTCCCGTTTACTAATATATTCAAGGCTTGTCTGTTTAAGACAATATTTTTCTGACACATAAAATCAATTGAAAGGTGTTTTTATATTAAATTATATCTATTGTTTCAATCAAAGCTCGAGCATATCTTTTTGCTGACACATTGACTGAATTTTTCGTAATACAAACACATAAATATGCAATTTCCAGTATATGTACTGACATTGAAATTACATACTTTACAGTGCTTTGTTTTAGAGTTTCAAGATATGGAAACCATATGCTTAAAAGCAGTATAAATAAGGCAATAATATTAAATATAATTCCTAGCTTTTTAAGATTTCTCATATTTCTATGATAACCGTAGTTTATATTTTCTTCATATACCAGATGAAACACTTTTTTATCCCTTGTTTTTGAAGATAGCCAAGCTATCACACTACTACACAAATCATATGAAATTCTTTCATTCCATTCGCTTTCATCACAAGCAAAAATTCTGAATTCTGGTTCAAATGAAGCTAATTTTCTGTAGTACCTTTTTCGTGTTTCCGTGGATAAACCAGAATTTGGTTGTAAATAACTTGCTGCGTAGTTTACTTTTGCTGAGTCTTTTTTAGAACGACATATATTAAGTAAACACTGGCAAATAACAACTGTTATTAAGGTAAGAATAATATTCTCTGTTAAGGAGAATTTCTGTCCTGTAATAAAGAACACATCAATTACAAACGGAGCAGCATAAAAAGCTATAACACTCAACCTAGCTCTCAGATTATAGCTATCAAAAATATTCAGGTCCATATTCAAGCCACCTTCCTATAAGCAAATTGTATTCGCCTCATAAGAGGAAGTTTTGATGAATTCAAAAAATCCAGTTCAGATGTTGTTACGTCAAATGACAATCCAAATGCATTACCTTCGTAACAATACACCCTACCGTAATCATCTGATTTACTATAATATAAATTTTTCTGCCCTACAAATAACGAACCGTTATCAATTAAATCACAGGAAGTTACAATTTTTAGACAATTTTTAATCTTATTGCCATATACCACAAAAAATCGTTTAACCCAATAATTATGTCCATACAACATAACTATATTGTCATCATAGTAAGGAAAACTTCGTAATTCTATTAAGCTGTTGTTTCTATCAACAACTACAAAATAAGTGTTTAATGCCAAATACAAATATTCCTGTCGTGCTTTCAGTTCATTTTCAAAACAACATTGAAGGATGTATCTCACTATAGAATCACCCCATTTCAAAACGACCCAGTGTTCTGGTAACTTTAACCGTATATGCTGAATTGCCAGGATAACTCACGTCGCCATAGAGAGTTTTCTTAACCTGCTTGCCGGCACTTTTTAACTTTGTTGAACCACCGTTTGAATCGCCGGTGTTATCACTAACTAAGAAAATAACATCGTTTTCGCCAAGTTTTTCAGCAAAAATTTTCTCTGCTGTTTCCGGTTTACCGTGGTGAGGTAATTGTATTATTTTATAATCAGACAACTTGTCCTTTATTGATTCAAAAGAGCAATCTCCACAAAGCAATGCGTTTTTATCTTTTAACTTAACCGAAATCTGAACACTTGCTGCGTTAATAACTGTCTCTGCATCAATAGTATTTCCTTCACTGTTCTTTAACTCTTTTGCTATAGTTTTGAGACAGTAACTTTTATCTGGGCCAACAATACACACACCTGGAACTATATCCTGTAATTCAATAGCATCTACTAACTCAACAGAACCACTCAAGCTTGCAATATTATCATAATCGTTTTTAATTCTCTCGCTTAAAGACTTATTTGTGACTCTTTTATCTTCTATTAACTTCAAGATTTCATCTTTGTGTTTTAAAAACAGTTGTGCATAAACCTTAGACACTAAGTCGTTCTCAATCAAATAAGGAATACCATCAAAATGGTCAGCGTCATTATGTGAAAGGACAACAATAGCTTTTTCATATCCGTGGTCAGACATATACTGTTCAACTCTTTCGGCATGCTCTTCACAGCCACAGTCATAGACAATTAACTGACTACCTGTATCAATCAAGATACAATCACCATAATTAGGACCTTGCGGTTTATAATTTTTTGAACTTAATAATTTTAATTCTTTCATATATTAACTCCTATTCATCACCTCAATTGATTTAACGTGTCGATTTATCATAACATATCTTGTATCATTTGTCAATATTTAGTTTTGATTTGTTATAAATACTTACAATTTTCAGGAAAAGTTTTGCAGATTTAAAGTTTTTTGGCTAGACAAATATTTTTCTCAATGATATAATTACATATCGGAGGAGAAAGCTATGTTTACATCTATTTATTTACGCAACTATAAAACCTTTACCGACACTACTATAGATTTATCTTCAAATAGTACAAAAGTCAATAATTTGATATTACTTTACGGAAACAATGGAATAGGTAAATCGAATTTTGCTTCAGTATTTTTAAATTTTGCTGAACTGATTCGTACCATGGACGTAAGAGATATGATTCAAGAGTTTATGGAAAACTATCAGGAATCTCCTCAAAATGAGAAATTTATTAAATTATTAAAAACTCGATTTAAAGACATTGAAACAATAATTAAAGATTCTAAAACTATAGGTACAACAGAAAACATGATAATGGAATTTTCTTTTATCATCAAAGGCAAAAAAGGTAAATATTTTTTAGAAATGGATGACAAAGAAATTGTCCACGAAAGATTAGAGTATACTCTAGAAAAAAATAAAGGTGTGTATTTTGATATCACTCCTACAACAAAAAAACTTAATGAAAAAGTATTTATTAATAAATCTCTTCTGAATGATATTGAGATTAATGTTGAAAAATTTTGGGGAAAACACTCTTTGCTCGCAATTATTTATCACGAATTCAGTGACAAATCTAGTAGCTTTTTAAGAAATGCTTTTTCTACACATTTTATGGATTGTTTAAATGACTTTTCCTTGTTGTCATGTAGAGTTAAGAAATCTAACTCTCCGGAATATGGTATTCTCGGATTAACGCATCCAATGCTAGGAGACTTGGAATCTGGCACTATTAAAAAAGATGAAATAACTAATTTAGAAAATGCGGAAAAAATGTTAAATGTGTTTTTACCGAAAATTAATTCTAATATAAAAAATGTATATTATAAATTAAAAAATCAGAACAAAGAAATCGCTTATGAATTGTATACAAAACAGATAATTTCAGGCGATTTGAAAGATATTCCGTTTACATTAGAATCAACAGGAACACATAACATATTAGAGTTACTTCCATTTTTTATGATAGCAGCTCAAGGATACACTGCGGTAATAGATGAAATGGATACAGGAATTCATGACTTACTAGTTATGTATATGTTACAAGACATTTTTCCAGATATTAAAGGACAACTTATAATAACAACGCATAATACATTAGTTATGACTTCTGAATTCATACCTGCAAATTCTTTTTATGTAATCCAAGAAGACGAGGATGGCACACGAGAAATAAAATGCATTACAGATATAGATGGAAGAGTACATCCCTATCATAATAAACAACTTAGATATATAGTACATAAAGAATATGGAGCTGTGCCTGATAAATTAAATCTTTCAATCAAAGAGCTTGCAGGTATTCTCAAGTCGAAATAAATTGGAACATCAAAGTTAAAATTTTATCCTTACGAGCAGTCGGCATCCTTAAAGCCCTGTCCGAATGGAACAACGGTAAATCCCTTACCTTTAAGGTTCTGCACCATCTGAACAGCACCCCAACGGTCGAATGCAATTTCTCTGATGTTGAATTTCTTTCCAAGCTATTCTATGAACCTTTCTATATAGCCGTAATGAACTACATTTCCCTCTGTGGTCTGCAGGTATCCTTGTCGCTCCCACACATCATACGTTACATGGTCACGCTTAACACGCAAATCAAGTGTGTCCTCGGGTATCCAGAAATATGGCAGTATGATATACTTATCATCTTCATCAAGCGGTGGGAACACAAGTACAAATGCCGTAATATCACTTGTGCTTGAAAGGTCAAGTCCGCCATAACAAACACGACCTTGGAGTTGTTCCTCATTGACCGCAAACGCACACTTATCCCACTTATCCATAGGCATCCAACGGACTGCCTGTTTTACCCACTGATTAAGCCTTAGCTGACGGAAGGAGTTTTCTTCACCCGGATTTTGCTTTGCTGATTCGCAAGCGGTTTTAACTTTATCCATTCCGATAGTTTCACCCAGAGAGGGATTGCACTTTCTCCAGACCTTCGGACTTGTCCAGTCCTCTGTATCATCAGCACCGAAAATGACGGGATAGAATGTAGGGTCAATTTTTCGTCCGTCAATAATATCCTGTGCCTTTTGATGAACTTCGTAGCAGATTGAATGTGTATCTGTGCCGGCAGTTGTGATCAGAAAAAAGAGCGGCTGCATTCTTGCATAACCGCTACCCTTTGTAAGAACATCATAAAGTTTTCTGTTCGGCTGACTGTGCAACTCATCAAACACTACTCCGTGAACATTAAAGCCGTGCTTGCTGTATGCCTCGGCAGATAGCACTTGATAAAAGCTGTTTGTGGGTTCATAGATGAGCCTTTTCTGTGATGCGAGTATCTTAACTCTTTTATTTAGTGCCGGACACATACGCACCATATCGGCGGCAACATCAAATACGATTGACGCCTGTTGCCTGTCGGCAGCGGCACCGTAAACCTCGGCTCTCTGTTCACCGTCACCGCAGGTGAGCAGAAGTGCAACAGCCGCAGCTAACTCAGACTTGCCGTTCTTTTTCGGAATTTCAATGTATGCTGTGTTGAACTGTCTGTATCCGTTAGGCTTTAAAATACCGAACAGATCACGAATAATCTGTTCCTGCCAGTCCATAAGCTCAAAGGGTTTTCCCGCCCAAGTGCCTTTGGTGTGGCACAGGCTTTCAATAAAGGCAACGGCAAAGTCAGCGTATTCTTTATCGTAGTAGCTGTCCTTTGCTTTGAATTTTGTCGGCTTGTAATTCTTAAGTTTTCTCAAAATCTCACCTCCGAATGGCATAAAAATAGCCTGCCTATATTGGCAAGCTAATAAAGTGCACTTTATAATCCTTACATAAGATATTGTTGTAGTTCGGGTATTCTTTCAATTCGAGATTTTAGAAAAAATCCAAATATTTTAATCTTTCCAATCTCATTAGGACCATCTAATATTCCTATGTATTTTTGATATATCGGTTCGAATTCTTCTGCCAATAGCAATAAGGTTTGATTATTAGATGTATGAACTAAAGTGGGATTATCAATATATTTATTTAGCAGATTTGATATTTCTATTCCAGTTTCATATTTTATAAATTGTTTAATTGCATTTTTTGACTTTATATTCAATTTCCTTATTGTGACATAATTTAAGTATTTTTATTATTCAATGTCAATGTTTTTACAAAGCTCATCAATTATTCTTGATATGTTATTAGGTGATGTTTTAATTGTTGGTAAATCCTTTTTGTTTATATCTCGTCCAATCAAAACATCATTTTTGTTATCTATGAAATCTATAATCATCATTGTTCCGTTTTTTAGTTCTGCATATTTTCCAACTAAATTATCATTCATCATAATCTCAATCCTCAAGATGTAAAGTTAAAAATACTAATAATATTATATCAAAAGCAAAAGGGAAGTCAATTAGTGTGAACCGTTCTATGAATAGTATCAAGAATTTTTTCCTGCTCCGTTTCATCAACACCTATGCTTTTCAAAGCCTCTCGTATTCCGCAATCGGAGCACACAATCGTTACATTATCAACCCTCGAAACTGCACTTCGCTCACTGAAAAGCTTTCCGCATTTCGGGTAAACCCGAACCCTTATTTCATTCGTCTGCATAATATCCTCCTCATTCTGTTCACTGTATTAATTAAAATTCTTTTGTCAAAGCCAAAATATTCATAACCCTCAAGGCAAGTGTAAATATAGTAATCTGACGGTATGCCTATCGGGCTGTCCGATCTCATAACATATGCAAAGCAATCAAGCGTGGTTTCCTTTGTTTTGTCCATACTTGTCACTTTCAAGGTGTAGTCCTGCTTGTAGTAAAAACTCGGATAACCTTCGTAGCGGTCAAGCGCCTTTTCATCAGATGGAGTGACTTCCCAAACGGCAACAGGAACGCTTGCTCCGATTTTCGGCTCAATGGTTAAGTATGAACCTGTAAGACTTCCTCTGAAATAGAGTATGTGATTCTCCAAAGTTGCAGTTCCCACAAGCCTTCCTTTCGGACAGCGCAATTTCATTTGCCTTACATTAAGGTTGCTTCCATAGGCAATAGGCAATGTAAAACCTTGTCAAGGACTTGAGGGTGGAGATTTTGCAAAGCAAAATACTACCCGCTCCTTGACAAGGTTTTGTTTCGGGTTTATCTTCGATTTTAAACCCGAAAGAGTATCTTTTCATAAAATCAGTCCTTTCCGAAGAAATGTTCTTCTACCACCTTAAGACCGCCGAAGCGGTCGGTGGGGCGTGTGCCTATATTCTTCAAGCAGCTCTGCCGTTGCGAAAAGCGGTATCTCCTGCCAGTCGCTTTGTGAGGGTTTTCCTTGCTGTCTTGAACCCGTCACCGATAAAGCCGAGCCTTAAAAGCCAAGTCCTCATTGCGTATTTTGGGTTTTCGCTTTGCTGTGGTTTCGGACTTGCCGTTCTGACTTCTTTTGCCATTTGGCTGAGGGCTAAGCAAAGCTGAATGTAGCTTTTAAGCTGTCCTGCGTGAAGTCCGTTCTGCTTGCCGTTTGACGGCTTGTCGAACTGGAAAAGTCTAAATTCAACCGTTCCCTTTGTAAAGGTTGCGTGGAGGTTGAGCATATGGTATCGGCTGTCGTTGTAGTGCTGATTTCTGCCGTAATTTGAATTGTGACTTCTGTATCACACATCGGCAAGTTGTGACATCGTTTTCGGCTTTCTTGTGATTGTAAAATAAAGTGTGTAAGTTAGAAAAATAGCTTGCACACTTTTGCATTTTTGGATAAGTGTGCTACAATTAAAGAAAGGACAAAAAAGGAATGAAAGAAAGCACACCCGGCGAGAAGCTCGCAAAACAGATTATTGAACAGTATAATTCACAAAGCGTTGCAGACATGCAAAACGCCTCGAAGGACATTTTCAGACCGATGTTTGAGGCAATGCTTCAAGGTGAGATGAACAGCCATCTCGGCTACGAAAGCAATGATCACGGGACAAAAACATCTGCTATCTAACTTTTTAAAAACTTACACACTTTTCTTGACAAACCCGTAAGCCTTGATATAGGATATTCCAAAAGGGCTCGATGCACGCTAGGAATGTACTATCCCAAAGAGAAGAAATTTAAGTTCTCACTTCTTCGTATAATAAAATAGTAGTTATTAATGTCCCTCTCCAAGGACAAAAAATGCTATACTGTAATGGACACTGTGGATTGGTAACACTTCCTACCGCACGACGGTTTCAGAAAGGCTCCAACCACAGTCCTTTACGTGTTTGTTAATTAGTTAGATACCGCACGACGGTTTATTTAGAACGAGGTTACAAGACGTAAAGTACCCTGTGGGTCCATACAGTGTCAAATAAACTCTGTGGAGGTATCATTATGATTTATGTCGGAATCGACGTTGCAAAGGACAAGCATGATTGCTTTATTATTAATTCCGATGGTGAGGTTTTGTACGATGTGTTTACAATACAGAACAACATAGACGGGTTTAACGACTTGCTGTTCAAAATAAAGACAGCCGAACAAAATTCGGACAAAGTAAAAGTAGGGCTTGAAGCCACGGGACACTATAGTTGCAATATCCTTTCTTTATATAGTGATGTTCCTGAAGCTTGTGCAATTGATGTTATTCGCCACGAATACGCTCATTATTATGCGGATGTAGTAATGGGGTATAACCATGGCCATGGAGCATTATTTAAAGCAGCGTGTCATATTGTTGGGGCTAACCCAAGTATATAATATTACTCAAAAACATTCGAGGCATCTGCTCGTACGAAAGAAGAATGGGATGCATGTACATATGATAGTGTTGTGAAAGAAGGGCAACTTGTTCTGCATCCTCAATTTGGTGAAGGCAATGTTCTGCTGATTAATAAATTGAGGAATACGGCATTACTTAAGATTGATTTCGGCAAATATGGTATCAGGATTATCGATGAGACTTGGCTTAGAAATAATGGTGTCGTTTAAATATAATGCAAATATAAGGAAGGGGCTGTTTTTATGACTATAAGGAAGATAATTGTTTTGTGCATGTCCTTTGCTATCGCCTTAGGCTTGTGCGCATGCAGCGGAGAAAAAGAAATGAAAAAGGTGTCAGATCTGGCTTATGATGAAGCCGATTCCATAAATTATATTTATATTATGGAAAATGGTAAATACACTCCGTTTTTGGTTCTGACGGACGATTACAATGGTAACACTCTGTTGCTACGAAAAGAAATACTTGATGAGAACAGAAGAATCAACAATTACAGTGCTTACTACGCCAACAGCGAAATTGATTTGTACTTGAATGAAGAGTACCTAAAATCACTAACAGAGATATCTCAATATATAATTCAATCGAAAGTAGAAATCACATCCGAGGATGCTTTGGGTGCATCAGGCCATGATATTGAAATGATTGATCGATGTGTTTTTCTGCTGTCGTGTAACGAGGTTGGAATAAGCGATTCGGTTAATATAGCACCGGAAGGGGAAATGCTTGAGTATTTCCGTAACGAAGAGAACAGAAAAGCGTATTTTAATGAAGATCTTTCGAGCTGGTGGTTGCGTACACCCAATACTTATTATCTCTCTTGTTCCTATGTAATTGGAGATAATAACAAACTCGGCTTTACAAATTCGTATGATCAAAATGGTATACGTCCCGCTGTTTGTGTTGAAGGTGATACGAAAATTGAATTAAAAAGCGGCATAGTCGCCGACCAAATGGTATATGTTTTCTCGTTTGAGAATTAATATAGGAATAAAATTAGGAGGAATTAGTGAAGAGATTTTTAGCAGGTGTCTTGGCTCTTTGCGGCGTCAGCTTGTCGTTAACACTGTTTTTTCAGGTTTATTACATGTAATACTCTGAAATAAATAGCCTCTTGCTGTATATCACAAAGCCTAGTGATGTTGGGAAATACATTAAGGAGGTATCTCAAGATGATGTTGAGTGGTTTTGTAACATATATAATGTCGGAAAGTGTAAGGGACGGCAAGTTGGCGTAATTCGTAAAACGGATACAGAGTATGTTATAACTTTAGGATATGTTTCAGAGGGTGAGCCGTTGTTTACAGAGGAGAATGGATTTGAACAAGTAGACAGATATTTGTTTGAGGGGAAAGTGCCTAAAAGTGAGGTAACCGATATGGTTCAAATAAAAGAACCTATAAATAAGGATATGAAAGCTCCGGATGACCGGAACTTTTAAGTTGCTTAGCCTTTAATCCCAAAACTTAAAGTGTAACCACTTTACCATGAAGCAGAGTATAATTAGGGCAAAAGAAAAATTGATTTTAGCAAGCGTCAATGAATAGGTTGCCGCTTGCTTTTTTCTTATTTTAGGCTTGTGTTACCGAGAAACAGTTTTTTTACAATAAAAGCATCATAGCGGGACAATGTCTTGCTGAAGCGTCTAATTGATAACTCATATTACATACGGAATTAAATATTACCCTTTATTACAAATAATAATTATATACATACTTGCAAAATGTTAGAAATCTTGGTATAATATACCATATTTGGAAATATTTTAGCAAACCTTGCTTGTTACAAGCATATATTGTCTGCAATTTTGAAAATGTATAGGGTTAGGAGAAAAATATGACAAAGAAGACACGAAAAGCGGTGATTATGATAGTGCTGTTGTGTACTGTTATCACAGTTACATTAACATATGCAATTTATAAAACCATTACCTATGAGCTTTACAAAGAACGCTGCTATCATTTAAAGGAAACCACTGGGCAAATGATAAGTCAGATTGATTATGTCATTTCAAATCAATGGAAGCAGCTTTCGATTGCCGATGCTTCAATGCATAAGTATTTTGAAAATCATAAAAATACGGAAAATCCCTCTGAAATTGTAGATTATAATAATGAAATGCTTCGGCCGGAAGCTGCCGAAATAGTTGTATTTGATGATAAGGGAAATGTTTACTACAAAAACGGAGTTCAGAGGCGTTGGACAGAGCCTGATATACTGGTAAGAGGGGAAAAAACACAGCTCCTGATTCACTCTGAAAAAACCTATACAGTGGACAGGAATGTATGTGTTTTATTTTTGAAAAAGCTGGATACACCTATACTACTTGGTAAAAGCCATAAAAAGCTAACGCATATTGCCATATTGCAGAAAATGGAGTATTTTGAATCTATTTTTAAATCCTCCGCATATCAAAAAGCCAACAATACTGTACTTATTACATCTAATGGCAACAGAATATATTATGACAACTATCCCGACAATATAAGCAACGAGGAAGGAAAAATAATTAATTCCTACAATGTTATTGAGGCTATGGCAAACTGTGAATTTTTGTATGACGGCTCTTATGATACCTTTAAAAATAATATAACATCGGGAAAATCGGGTGTGGCAGAAATAGTAATAGATAATACTGATTATTTTATAGCGTACGGCTCTATTGACACCGGCAGAAGGCTTATGATATTGGTATCCGGAGAGTATGTAAGTGCAAATAGCTCAGGATTTACAAGCGTGCTGCTGCAGACTATAGTGTTTTTCGGCTCTCTGTTTTTACTGCTTGTAACGGTTGTGGTTTTTGTTATTACCTATAGCAGCGGTCAGTCTAAAATATATAAAAAAGAGCGTGAAATGAATGAACGGCTGCAAAAGGCCATTGAAGAAACCAACCGTGCAAACCGTGCAAAAACAGATTTCCTGACACATATTTCGCATGATATTCGCACACCTATTAACGGAATTATGGGTATGCTTGACATTGCGGACCGACATATAGGAGATTTGGAAAAGGTAGAGGACTGTTTAAATAAAATACGAAGCTCGTCAAATCATTTGCTGCTGCTTATTAATGATATTTTGGATATGAGCCAAATAGAAAACGAACGGCTGGAGCTTGCTAAGGAATGCTTTGAAATAACCTCTTTGTTAGACGCCTGCATAACTATAATAATGGGACAGATAGAGGAAAAAAATTTGCTCTTTATTCCCCGCTACGGTGGCATTAAACATAAAAATCTGGTCGGAAGTCCACTGCATTTAAGGCAGATATTGTTAAATATTTTAAGCAATGCTGTAAAGTATACAGATAACGGAGGCAGGATAGAATTTTCTGTTGATGAAATTGATTCTTATAGTAACTGTGCCATATTCAAGTTTGTTATTAAGGATAACGGCATTGGTATGAGCGAGGATTTTCAAAGAAAAATCTTTGAGCCGTTTACACGGGGCAACAACAGCTACGCTTCGCAGTTTAAAGGCTCCGGACTTGGAATGTCTATATGTAAGGCCCTTACCACCAAAATGGGAGGTAAAATTAAGGTTGAAAGTAAGCTGAATGTAGGAAGCACCTTTACCATAGTAATTCCGTTTCAGATAGATTCATCGCCTGCCCTTGCCGAAAAGCAGTCCGACAGCGACACTTCAGACAATATTAAAGGTATGAGAATATTGGTGGCAGAAGACAACGAACTTAACAGTGAAATTGCAAAAGAATTGTTAGAGGACGCCGGCGCTGTGGTTACTTTGGCTAAGGACGGCAGGGAGGCTGTCAGTATTTTTAAACAGAGCCATATATGTGAATTTGACCTTATTCTTATGGATATAATGATGCCAACGCTAAATGGTTATGAGGCAACACAGATTATACGCTCCTTGAGCAGAACAGACGCACAGACTGTCCCTATTGTAGCTATGACGGCAAACGCTTTTTCTCATGATATACAAAAAGCAAAGCAGGTTGGAATGAATGACCACATAGCTAAGCCTATAGATGTAAAAAAAATGTATGAGGTTATCAGCCGCTACAATAAGGGCTGTCAAACTATAACATAATAATTTATTATGCTTAATTAATAATAAAATGTATTGCGAGGGTTAAATATGAAAAAATATATTAAATCTGCCTTATGTGCTGTATTAATTTTTCTTTTGATTACGGGCTGTACAAATACACTTAGCGATGATTCTGCCGGCAAAAAGGAAAGCAAAACAAACGGGCACGAGCCTATTACCATTGTTACCTTTGGCAGAAACTATGAGCCTTTCAAACGGGCACTGAAAAAGGCATATCCGGAAATTAATTTGGAGATTATCAGCTACAAGGGCAGAAATTCAAGCCGTTATACCACCACACTTCTTAAAACCGATAACGCCCCCGACATATTCACATCTTTTCACCTTATAGATGAAAGACTCCAAAAAGAGAAGCTTTTAAGCCTTTCGGGCTACAGCTTTGTGTCTAAATATGATATGAGCGTTCTTAACCTGGCAGATGTTGACGGCTCTATTTATCTATTGCCAAACGGCTACACAATCTCCGGTATCTTTTACAACAAAACACTTTTTCAAAAGCATAATTGGGAGGTGCCAAAGAGCTTTAGGGAGCTTCAGCAGCTTGTTCCGAAAATTAAAGAGGCAGGGGTTACTGTGTCTGTGTCAGAGAATCAATACCCTGGCAGTGCCTTTACATATTTGTTTACCTTGGGAGCAACTAATTTTCTGTCAACGCAGGACGGAGTCGGGTGGAAAAGGGACTTTTTATTAGGTAAGGCAGATGCGTCGGGAGAATTTAAGCAGTGTGCCCAATATTTACAAAAATGGATTGATCTGGGAATGCTGAGCTATACGGAGGAGCTTCACGACGATTCAAAGGCAGAGGAATATTTCGCACAGGGAAATACTGCGTTTTTAATGAAAATAAGTCCCTTTAGAGTATCGCAATACGATGACGGAACAGGCGACCAATATGGGGTTTTGCCATGGCTTTCGGAGGATGGCAGCAACAATGTAGCCCTAACCAACGCCAACAGATATTTTGGACTGAATAAAAATCTTGAAAAAAATCCGCAGAAGCTTGAAGACGCTCTGAAAGTAATGGAGTTTTTATCTACAGAGGAGGGACAGCTGGCGGCCTTGGAAAATCCTAAAAAGGATTCAATAGTGCTTCCTCTTAAGGAATTTAACAACTCTGTAAATGACATATACAAGTCTTTAGAAAAATCTGTTGAAGAGGGTAAGGTTATACCTCTTGTCTACACAGGCTGGGAGAATTACCTGGAGCCTATAGGAAATGCCGTTATTGAACAGGAATCCGGCAGCTTTGGTGCTGACCGGTTAGTTGAAAAAATTAACTCCATTCAAAAAAGAACCATTGCACAAGGCGGGGCAGAGGTTTACGCCTGTGTTGAAGAAAATCTTACCCTTGAAGAAACGGCCCGTCTGGTGGGCACGGCATATGCGGCAAAAACAAACGCCGACTGTGCTTTAATTTCCCTGGGGGAATATCACGGCGAGAAAAAGGAAAACCCTTTTGGTGTAAACGGACGCCTGTTTAAAGGCATAAAGATTAATGCCGAGGAGCTTTGTGCAATAAACCCGTCCGGCTGGTCAGACGCTATTTACACAATGAAGCTGACAGGAAAGGAAATAAAACAGCTTTCAAAAACCGGTTATGACCTTTTTGACGATGGCAATCCTTTTCCATATGTGTTGGTAACAAAAGAGGGCAGTAGGCTTGACGACGATGCTGCCTACACTGTGGTATGCAACGAAACTACAGATGCTGTGGCAAAGCAGGGGAAATTAAAAAAAGCCGGTGTTACCGGTCAGCAGGCACTTATTGATTATCTGAAAAAAATTAAAAGGATTAATTCTGAAACTGTTAGGTGGAAATAAAATATGCTTCATCCTTTCATATGGCAACAGCCACACTGTATATTACTGCAGTGTGGCTGTTGCTTTTTAGAATGCTTATTTTTTCTTGTTTTTGTGATATTGATTGATAATAAAGATAGTTATGCCAATAACTAGTGAGTATAAGCCTACTAACAGAAAAATACCCTTTGGTACGTCTTCAAAGAAGGTTTCCGGGCTTGTTATTGCTAAGTAGGTTAAAAAAATAGTTACAATCGGCAATAGAAGTAACAGTATTAAAATTACTAACATAAAAAATATAGTGGAACAGCCGCCGCCTAGGCATCCGCCTCTACTGAAGCATCCGTCTCCGCCTGAATCCTCTCCACTAAAGAATTCCTGATAAATATAACCGTCATCCAACATATAATAACCTCCCTTGTGTGAAGTCCTCCGGTGTCTTGCTTATGTATATAATTATAGTAATAAGTGTGTCCAATAAGCAGTACAGCCAAAAATTTTTTATTGAAAAATCGGGAAAATTATTATGGCTGAAATAATCAAACAGGCATATTTCATTAGCTTAATTTGCTTTATGAAAATGGACTGCAATTAAGCACCAAGAGTATTTATAGAGGTATGGAATACCATTGTGCCGCTGTAATCGCCTGCATTGACTACGGTTAATCCTCCAAGAGGATTGGTTGTGCCGTCATCATTCAAAATGTCCTCTGCCTTATCATTCATTGATTTGCCGTAACCGGATGTTGTATCATCATCTTTCTGAGCCTGACTGAAATGAAAGTCAGCATAAACACTGTCATCATTGGCATTAAACACCTCCTTTTCAACAGTGCCTTCATACTTAACCTCACTTGTTTTGTCTGTTTGCGGAAAAAGATAATCCGTATAGACTTCATCAAGTGAAAAGGCAAAGTTTTATTATAACGAGTCTACCATAAGTTAAATATACCTTATTTGTCACAAAATATCAAGTAATTAGGGATAAACGGCTAAAAACTGGGATGATTGCACATAAAAAAGCCGAAATGCTTTCTGTATACCGCCTATAAGCCTGACAACAGCGAGCTTATCCGCAGAACAGCAGCCGCCATTCTTAACTTATTTATACAGCTATTATTTAATTCCTACTAAATTAGATACAAATAGCCGATAGCTATTGAACGAAGATTAGTTATAGCTAATAGCTATTAATATCTATAATTAACCGGCATTGGACATTTTGGTTACAGGCATTTATAATATAGCCATAGTAAAGATTGAAACACAAATTAAAGCAAAATTTCAAACAGCTTTAGTTAAACAGGGAGGGCGTAGTTATGAATTTATTCCTAAAAGAATACATAAGAAATAACTATACAAGAGGACGAATGTGCTGTTGCAAATACTGAATTACCAACTACTAAGCTGACACATAAAATAATCCTACTAAGAAAATATATCTGAATAATTTAAAATAATAATTAACGAAAGAGGTAAATAACAATGAGCACACTTAAAGATAGAAACTTACATTTTGAAACAAAGCAGTTACATGTTGGACAGGAGCAGGCTGACCCTGTTACAGACGCAAGAGCAGTACCTATATATGCTTCTACATCATATGTATTCCACAACAGCCAGCATGCCGCAGACCGTTTTGCACTGCGTGACCCGGGTAATATTTACGGCAGACTTACAAACCCTACACAGGCTGTTTTTGAAGAAAGAATAGCTGCTCTTGAGGGTGGTACGGCCGCTTTGGCAGTTGCCTCCGGTGCCGCTGCAGTAACTTACGCCGTACAGGCTCTGACAAAAGCAGGCGACAACATTGTAGCCGCTAAAACTATTTACGGCGGTACATATAACCTGCTTGAGCATACTTTGCCAAACTACGGTGTTACAACTACATTTGTTGACCCTGACGAAGACGGTGCTTTTGAAAAGGCTATTGATGAAAATACAAAAGCCCTTTATATAGAATCCCTTGGCAACCCTAACTCAAACCTAATTGACATTAAAAAGGTAGCAGACATTGCACACGCACATAATATTCCTTTGGTAGTAGACAGCACATTTGCTACACCATATCTTCTAAGACCTTTTGAATATGGCGCAGACATTGTTGTACACTCGGCTACAAAGTTTATCGGCGGCCACGGCACAGCTATTGGCGGTGTAATTATTGAGAGCGGCAACTTTGACTGGAAGGCTTCGGGTAAATTCCCTCAGTTCGCAGAGCCTAATCCATCTTACCATGGTGCTGTATTTACAGAGGCTGCTCCGGGCGCTGCATTTGTTACATTTATAAGAGCACTGTTGTTAAGAGATACAGGCGCTACAATTTCACCGTTCCACGCATTCATCTTCCTACAGGGACTTGAAACACTGTCACTTAGAGTTGAAAGACACGCTGAAAATACCAAAAAGGTTATTGAATTTTTGGCTAACCACCCACAGGTTGAAAGCGTAAACCACCCGTCACTGCCTACATCACCATATAAAAAGCTGTATGACCGGTACTTCCCAAATGGCGGCGGTTCTATCTTTACATTTGAAATTAAGGGCGACGAAGAAACAGCCAAAAAGTTTATTGATAATTTACAGGTGTTCTCATTGCTTGCAAATGTTGCGGATGTTAAATCCCTTGCTATTCACCCGGCTTCAACTACACATTCACAGCTTACGGAGGAGGAGCTGCTTGAGCAGGGCATTAAACCAAATACAATCCGTCTGTCTATCGGTACAGAGCATATTGACGATATTATTTATGACCTACAGGAGGCATTTGAGGCAGTTAAATAATTTTCTGTATAATCTTTGACAAAAGGGATATTTACTGTTATATTTATAATAGTTTATTTAAAACGCTGTATTATTTGTATAATACAGCGTTTTTCTCAAAGGGTGAAAACTATGACGCTGCAGCAGATATTATACACAATTACCATAGCTGACGCCGGCTCAATGAACAAAGCGGCAGAAAAGCTGTATGTTTCACAGCCGTCGCTGACAAATTCCATTAAAGAGCTTGAAAAGGAAATAGGCATAAGCATTTTTTTGCGTACAGGCAGAGGTGCCGTGCCAACAAGCCAAGGAGCTGAATTTTTAATGTACGCCAGGCAGGTGTATCAGCAGTATGAGCTGCTGCTGGAAAAATACAGCGACAAGGACAAGCTGAAAAGAAAATTCGGAGTTTCCACACAGCACTATTCCTTTGCGGTAAAGGCTTTTGTTGACACTGTAAACCAATTTGACACCCTTAACTTTGAATTTGCAATGCGAGAAACAAAAACCCTAGAGGTAATAACAGATGTAGCTGCCTTAAAAAGTGAAATAGGAATTCTGTTTTTAAGCAATTTTAACAGAAAAATAATAACCAAAATGCTTAACGACAATGATCTTGAGTTCCACAGACTGATAAACTGCAGTGCTTATGTTTATCTATACAGACAGCACCCCTTAGCCAAAAATAAATCAATAAGCATAGAGCAGCTTTACGAATACCCTTGCCTAACCTTTGAGCAGGGCGACAACGGTTCTTTTTACTTTTCGGAGGAAATTTTAAGCGATAACGATTACCCAAGAATTATTAAAACCACCGACCGTGCTACAATGCTTAACCTTATGAAGGGGCTGAACGGTTATACTCTTTGCTCCGGTATTATTTGTGAGGAGCTAAACGGAAACGATTTTGTCGCAGTTCCTTTTAAGGAGGACGCCGACAACAAAAACAGCATTATGGAAATTGGCTATATAACCAAAAAGCACAGCATACACTCTCCAACGGCAGAGGTTTATATTAGAGAAATTAAAAAATATCTGCACTGTACCGACTAATATATATTACCATATGCAATAGTAAAATATGAAATAAAAGGGGATAAATATGACATTTCAGGAAATTTTCCAGGAAGCACGCAGCAGCTTTATAAACACAGATGTAAGCGAATACAAAGAAAATATCTCAGCTCAAATAAATTTAACCGGACAAGGTGCCGGCGTGTTTTACGCCAAAATAAACAACGGTAGGCTTTTTATAGAAACAGGCGAGTACGAAAACAGCGATGTATCATTTACAGTAAATTCTGATGATTTTCTAAAGCTGATACGAGGAAAAATGAACCCGATTACAGCCTTTACCTTTGGAAAAATAAAAGCAGACGGAAATATAAGCAAGGTTATGGAGCTTGCAAAGCTAATGAGCAAAAAATAATACAGCACAATTCAGTGTAAAATAAAAAGCAAAAAGCAAAGACACCGAAGAAATTTAAAATTCTCAGCTGTCTTTGCTTTTTGAAATCTATATTTACCACATACACTATTTTAGTTACTATTCCAACAAAGTTTATTGTTAGTAAACTTTGTTGGAATTATTTTCTGTATTTTATGGGGAATTTTATAAATATGTAGCTAATGCGTAGCAACCACATAAATAGGGGGGTCTGCAAAAACTATTCAGAAACCGAAATTGCCTCCAGCTGATGCTCTATAGTCCTTTTAGCTATATCCCCGTCATTAGCTATCATATTTTCTAAATATTCCGTAGCACTGCTAAAGCCGTTAAGGTGGGATTTACACATCCAATACAGCCACTTAGGGCTTTTGTGACTGCCCTTCAAAAGCAGGCAGCTTAATGCATATTGAGATTCAGCATGATTATTTGCTGCCGCCATGGTGTAATAGCTGATTGATTTTTCTTCGTCCTTAACAGTGTAGTTTCCATTTTCATAAAAAAGCCCCAGCATATACTGTGCCTCTATATCGTTGCATTCAACAGCAGCTTTATCAATATATTTCAAGCCTAACGGTACATTTGGCTGTATTCCGCCGTCGCCGTACAGGAATGCGAAGCCTATTCGATGCGTCAGCTCAGTGTTGCCGTCCTTTTCCTCTTGGATCCATTGTGCAAGCAGCTGCGGCGTTATATTGTACTTTTCAAAATTGTTCAAATTCTATTACCTCCTTTTCGCCTTAAGCATAAGCAAAATAAAACATCATAAAAGCCAAGGGCTTTACCGCATTGCCATATAGCCACAGCTTTGACGCAGCTGAAGACTTCACAAGCCGCCTTACTGCAAAGCTCAAAACCGGCAGGCTATATGTACCCTACCACTACATTTTACCAAATAAGCTTTTCATATTCAATATGTGACAGGTAGTGTGACAGCAAATTTTTCAATTTGTCATTTTGCTTAAAAAATGTGAAAAATTGTTGATGTAAACGGTTTTTTGTGCTATAATTACAGCAAATTTGCTATGTATGGGGGTTAAAAACGATTATGTCGGACTTTATAACTTATCTAAACGAAATATTAGAATACTCTACAAAAACAAAAGGTGAGCTTGCAAGTGAATTGGGCATAAACAGAACTACACTTTCAAAGTATCTAAGCGGACAGCGTTTTATGAGCAAGGATGTGTTTTTTCATCTGTTAGAAATGCTGCATCTTACAGCTATTCAAAAGAAAAAGCTGGGAGAGCTTTTTAATAAAGAAATCTGCGGCGATTACTGGAACGACTTTTGTTATACCAAAGAAAGCCTTACAAACTATGGTACTATAACATATCTGGAAAAATTTTCCTCGATGTACAATAAGATGGCTACCAATGTTATATACAAGCCCGTTAAGGATGGATATTACAAAAATAGAATCCTGATTACAAACATCATAAAGCATGTAATCAATATAGAAACACAGGCGGAGTCGCCTTTAATCTATTTTTATTTTAATTTTCAGAGCTATGAGCTGGTAGATTTTCTGGAGCAAAATTACATGGTATACAGAGATAAAATAGATATGAAAGGTCATATTCTTTTTTCGATGAAAAAATCTGACAGGCATAATAACTTTATGAAGCTTATGCGTATGGTGCCTCTTATGTTCAGCGGCTACAATGTATACTGCAGCTTTTTTGAAACCGACAGCGAAAGCCAGACTGTTTTGTACCCGTATTATATTATTACCGGTACATATGTTGTACTGATTTCCAATGACTTTAACAGTGCCCTGGTTCAGTCGGATAAAAATGTTATCTCTGCATATATTGGACGCTTCAGAGAGAGCATAAACAGCTGTGACAGCTTTAAGTGCAGAGAAATAAGCTCATTTGAAACGCCAAATATTGTCTGTTCACTTATGCAGGAGCAGGCAAAGCAGTATTATTTGAATTGCATCAACGGAGCCTTTTGTGTAGCACCTTTTTTGACTGCGGAGCATTATAACTATATATTCAACGATTTGGATATATCTGACGAGGAGAAGAATAACATAATTACTCTAAGCCTTTCGTCATATAACTATTTTCTGCAAAACCCAAAGACCATTATATGTGCTCCGACAGAAGCCCTTATAGAGTTTGTAAAAACAGGCGAGGAATCTCCTATTACAGACACCTTTGGCAAGCCCTTGCGTTTAGATGACCGCATTTATTTACTTGAAAAGGTGAGGGCGTTTATAGAAAACGGAGGTAAGTATTGTCTATATAATGGTGCCGAATTTCCACATAACCATATGAATATTAACCTTTTTTCTGATTATGATATTGTTTTTTACTACAATGACAAGAAAAAAAACAATGGTAATTTCTTTCTTCTCAGCGTTCCTAACGGACTGCTTGAGGAATTGTCTGATTTTATTGAATATTTTCAAAAAACCAGCTATGTTCTAACTGCAGAACAATCAATAGCAGAAATTGATAAGGCCATTGCATATGGGCTGGAACTAAAAAATTCGGAAGACAGCGGCAATTAATACTGTGAGGATATAAAAAAATTAATAGCATTATTATCACAGCACAAGCAAATACAGCCATAAAAATATTAAAAACCATTTTGCGGGAATTATATACCCACAAAATGGTTTTTACTTTTGGTTAATCCTCTAAATTATTTATTGCTGTAATTTTATGCAGCTTTTCTTTTATATAAAGAACTAAGGCTGTACCGGCCCGCATAACTGATATTCCCAATGCGGCGCCAATAGTATTGTTGATTACATCGTCAACCTCCGCATAGCCTATACTGAAAATATACTGACTTAGCTCTATTATTACACTCAGCCCAAAGCAGGCTGCCCATGCCAAAAGCAGCTTCCAAAATTTTTGCTTTGCAAGCAACGCCCCCAAAACAAGCCCCAAGGGATAAAACAGGAATATATTCATTATACAGGTTCTAAGCATTTCCTGCACGCCGTTAAGATAACCAATGTAGGACTCAAAGGGAACCAAAGAAATACTGTTTACTATAGGCTTAGTACGGCCCAAAAGTGTTATATACAGCAAAAGCATTGTATAAACAGTGCCTATGGCAATAAGAATGTAACGCCACCAACTGTATTTATATAAAAAACTGTTTATCACAGCACAAATAACAGACGCCGCAGCAACAAACAAGGCCAGCTCAAAATACGGCAGACGGTATATGTATTGTGTTAATATTTTTAGGATGTTCATAGTATAACAAGAATCAGTTAAGATTTTCTTTTAGATATGTGAGTGCGTTTCCTCTGTATTTTTCTATATTTATACAAATCTGTTTCTTATCAAGCCCGGTAGTAAGCACTTCTTCTATTTTGTTTATATTACTTAGCCTTCTTTGACTTAAAGAAAATTTATTAAGCAAATCAGAAATTTTTTGCTTATTACTTTCTCTGATTATGGTTGCGAAAGGAATCTGATATTTAATAGAAAATACTGTACCGTGAAAAGTATCGGTAACAACATAATCGGCATTTTTTATGTATGCAAGCAAGGTAAATGGGTCAGCGTTAATGTATATATCGGTAAAAGCCTGCATAACGCCGATGGATAATGTTTTTTTACCGTGCTTTTGGGCAAAGCTTTGAATTGCTTTTGCTTCTTCATCATTTATTCTTCCCGAATAAGCATAAACTACAAGATAATTTTTTAAATCTATATTTATCTTTTCAGTTTCCTTATCAAATTTATACAACAGCACCGGGTCTATAGAATCTACAGGCTCCTTATTGATAAGGGCTTTTACTATGTTATGGCTATTTTCATCACGAACAGATATAGCGTTAAATTTTGATAAACAGTGAGCAATTTCTTCAGCTTTATTATATTCTGTCAGCTTTTCAAGTGTTGTTGAGCCAAATGATGCAGCATAAGAAATTAACCTCTTTGCTTTGTTTTCGTTACCAAATAGTTGCAGACTATACCCTACATTTGTGCTGTATTGCATACAGTTAAATACTTCGTCACTGCCTATAACCAAAGTATCAAGCTGCGGTGTGTAGTTGTTTTCAGTGGTGACACCCAAAATAGGCAGCCACTCGTTGCTGAATTTATTATAAAAGGTGGTAAAAGCTTCATTTTGCCTAATCTCTCTATTCCTTTTTTCCCTATAATCCTTACTAAATATAACCTTTAGCATTCGTTTAAGCTTTGGTTCGGCAGGTACAGAGGATTTTTCTGTGTTACTTACAATAGGATTACCTACCTTATAGTCAACAAATTCAACAGTATTATCACCTAAAGACTCGATAGTTTTTTTAAGTCCATATGCTTGTAAAAAAGAACCATAGTTGATGATTCTCTGCATAGACATTATACCAATCTTCATATTTACCTCCCGAGAATCTTCTTTGCAAAAATTCTGATTTTTCTTTTAATGTGGTTTTTCATTACAATAGGCTTGTGTTTCTTAATATGCTCTGAATAAATGCTTTTCACAGAGCTGTCAAAGCTGTTATTTTTCACAAGCTTTAGAAAATCATCTCTATGCCTGTTCCTTTTTGACGGAGTATTAAGCTGAGCATTTCCCTTTATTGCCTCTGAAACCGGGCGTTCTTCGAAAAACACCTTGTCTTTTACTTCCTCAAAATATCCAAGTCCTTTTTCATTATTAATGAGTACCAGTGAAATAGCACCTGTGTAGGGATGATTAAATGGTATTTCTAAACCTAAGCCCCAAAAGTCGCCTATTGTAATATCAGAAACTCTTTCACCACAGGCATATTTGCAATTATAGCAGGCCTCATAATAGGTTAAAGACTCAAAAAAAGACAATAAATATGTATCAATGTCCTTATGAACAGATACAAAGGGTTTATTTTCTCCTTTTCTTGAAAGAGTAAAATAAAATTCATTATCATTTCTAAACCTGACAATGTCTGCCTTCTTTCTATATTTTTGTTCGAGAGTATCTATATGCCTTTTTAAATAGTCCTGCGGTGGAGTGCCATGACAAACAATGTCTACAAGTACAAGGTTTTCATATTCTTTTTTCAGGTATGTTCGCAGGGCTGCCACTTGGCATGGCAACCCTATAAATATTACTTGTCTATCCTTTACAAGATTTTCCTTTATTTTTGCATAGGCATTGGTCATATTACTGTGAACATATTTTGAATTTTTAAACTCTGTAACTCTATTGTCTGAGTATCCTTCTATTACAACATTCAAATTTTCATCATATGCCGCACCGTAACAAACACCATTATTATCAAGCATCTTCTGATAAAATACTGATGCTACACCACCTGATGTGCTGGTGGCCCTGTCAACGGGATCGTTGCTCCATGCGGCATACGCTTTTTTAGGGGTGTTTCGTTCCACTTGATTTAATATGTGACAGCTTTTAACACATAAACCACAATCGATGCACAGACTGCTGTCTATGACGGGATATTCATATCCATATTCATCTTTTTCATATTTTATTGCATTTTTAGGACAAATACTTACACAAGCTCCGCAAGCAGAACAATTGTCCTTGCTACATAAGTTCATAATTTTATCACCTGTTTAATGTGTTTAATCTCAACGAATAGCAGTACAACAAAGCACAGACACATTAGCTGTTAGATTTAAGTGGTTTGCAGCTTTTAGCCGGAACACCAACTAAAACACAATTATCATCAAAGCTTTTATTTACAATAGCGTTTGCTCCTACTGTAACATTGTTTCCAATTTGAATACCCCCAATAAGGTTTGCACCTATACCTACATCAAGCCTGTTGCCACAGCAAGGTGCAGGTTGACTTTTACCATTATTGCCTAAGCAGTTGTTGCCATGCAAAATACAATATTCTCCTACCCTAACATTAGGGTTTACAATAATAGAGCCGTTGTGCATTATTACAAGACCTTTTTCAAAAGTATTTGGTGGTATACAAACTCCCAGCTTGTTACCTATTATGTTTTTTCTTCTTATGTAATAAAGTCGTTTTAAGGTGTTTAATTTTGAGGAGCTATTACTGTTTAAATAATACTCCTCTTTTCTGAGAAATATTTTGTATTTATGTAGTAGGTACTGAGGATCTCTTAAAAAAACAAATAACTTTTTATCCCATTTTGTAAATTGCTGATTATAGTACCAATCATCACATTTAATATATTCTTTTAAATCTTCTTTGGTTTTTATCATATATTATCACCTGATACAGCTTTGGCAATTAATCTTTTAATTTTTAAAATTGTAAAAGAATTTTCTTAACTGAAAAAATAAAATATTTAGTGTTAGTCATAAAATTAACTATCACTTTATAAACTACAACTGAGGCATTTATTCTGCTATTTATCAACTAAATTCTCTCTTAATTGATTTTACAATTTTCATCTTTGAATACATATATCTGCCCGGAATAATGTTCGGCAGCTGGCTCTGATTTGCATACTTTGGAAAGTAGAGAGAGTCATCACATTCATAATCCTTATTGCGGGTAAACAACAGCTTAGGATATTTTATTCTTTTAAAGTCTTCAAAGTCCTGCTGTGTAAAGCCATCCCGTTCAACCATAATAACAAATATTTTGTCCTTGTTTACTCTCTTCTTTCTTTTCTCCCACTTGCTAAGAGCCTCCTCTGCTGAATTATAATGCATAAAATACAGAGTTATATCGTCTAGCCTGCCGATAGGATATTTTTCACCGTTTTCTACGGTTGGCACTATACTCAAATAGTAATCTAAATTTTCAACAAACTTAAGAAAATCCTTTGGTGTAAAAAAGAGATTTACCGTAGGGCTAAGAAATTTTTGCTGTGTGTCGTGGTACATTATACCGCCTATACAGTTCATAGAGATTAGGCTTATCTCTGATAAATCAAGCTGTTTTTTTACAATTCGGCTTAAAACTCTGCGTCTGTTATTTAAATAAAATTCTCTAAAATAGCTCATAAATACAACACCGCTTAATCAAATAATGCTTCGTCAAAATTGATCCCAAGTGATTTAAGCTTTTCCTTTGAGGATTCATTTTTGGCTGTAGCCGGCACACCTACAAGCACACCGTAGCCCCGTTTATAATCCTTAATTACAACTGCATTTGCACCAACCTTTGTACAATCCCCCAAAGTAATATTACCCAGTACCTTAGCACCGCAGGTAACCATACAGTTATCCCCGATAGTGGGACAGCCGTCAGTGCCGTTATAGCCTATTGTTACCTGTTGGTTTACCGAAAAGTTTTTGCCGATTTTTCTTGCAGATATATAGGTTGCAAAACCGTGTTGTATGTAAAAGCCTCCGCCAATGTCAGGACACTCTATATATAATGTTTTTTCCGGAGGATACCAAAATGCTATCCATTTACAAAACAGCCTGTGTGGTTTTGGGTATCTGTTTCTGTATATAAACAAATTTCTAAATTCTTTAAAGGTGTACAGTAAATAAATTAATTTTTCGTTAAGCGAGCGTGAATCATTCTTCAGCCACCTGTCAACATCCTCTTTTAATCGCCGGTTATTCTTATATATACCGTAAAAAATGATAATAGGTAAAAATCTAATATAGGCTAGGATTTTTTTTATAATCATAATAAAGATATTTCCTTTCGCTTTATGCACTACATACAACCAAGTTAGTACGATTCATGTGCTTTACATAAACTATTTTGTATTAGTAATCTCAATTTATTGTTTTATATGAGTAATATTATGTCGTATTTTTTTTAAGCTTATTAACTATTTTCTTTATTGGTGAAGTAAAAAGTCCCTTTTCATATTTATTCATACTGAAAAACCATACTGATATGAAGAATACCGCACAATATGCCAAAGCTGCCAACAGTAATCTCCAATATGAATTTATGTCAATAAAATGAATAATAACTGTTTCTAATATTACCGGAATAATTATTCCTGGTAATATTCGGGTAATATTTTTCCAAAATCTAGGTATGTCAATTCCGACTTTTTTGTAGTTGTATATATTCATAAAAATAACAGTTCCAAAGAACATACATATTAAAGTTGCAAGTGCAGCACCTATACCGTCTAGCCACATTGAAAACGGTATAGTAATAATAACATTTACTATGGCCACCAGTAAATAAACTACACTTCTTACCTTATGCATATTTTTTGCCTTTTGAATTTCAATTCCAATGCTTTGAAAGCAGGGAATATATACAGACAGCATTAGCATCAGCCCAATAATATAGGCATCATCATAGCTGTTGCCAACCCACAACCTAATAAACTGCTTTCCAAAGAAAATATATCCCGTTAGAATAAGTGTAACAATATAAAATTGAATTCTTCCTATTCTTATAAAAATATCATCTAACTCTTTTTGAGGGCAATCATCAGCAATAATTCTGTTTATCTGCGGTGCAAAAACACCGGATGCCGAGGTGGAAAAGGCCATAAAATAGTTTTTGAAATTTGAACCAACCGTGTAAACCGCAACTATTATAGGCCCGCAAACAATACCAAGCACTATATTGTCGGTTGAAAATGTAAGCTGATCTGTTATTGTGTTTAAAAATAAGAAGCCGGAAAAAGCAAAGATGCTCTTATATAGTCCCTTATTGTGACTTCCAAATCTAAATTTAATGTGAATACTTGCTTTTGCATATATATAATAAACTGAATATGTAATAATACTAATAATAAGGCTTATAATTGAAATTGTAACTGCATTACCGCCCAAATATAATGCTACAATATTTGTGCATGGCTGTAATACACAGGCAACTAATAAACAAACCCTAATAAAAATAAATTTCTCATAGGCTTGTATTGCCATTGCCGTGGTGTTAAAAGTAAAAGTTACTGCAAATTGCAACACCATGCATATCATAATACATTTTATTTCAAATAATTCATTCTCTGTGTATTTTGCTTGAAATATATAAGGTGATAATAACACCAGTAATGTGCCTATGACTAGAGTTATTGCAGATATAGCAAGATATAATGTTTGGAAAATGCCGTTGACCTCGTATTCCTTTTCCTTATCACCTGTTACTCTTGCCTTAGCGTTGAACCTAACATACGAGCCGCCTATGCCCATACTGAGCAAGCTTAGATATGATGTAATAGAATTTGCAGTTGCAATAAGTCCGTACTCTGTTTGTCCCAACATACCCAAAAAAAATGGAGTATAGATAATCGAAACAGTATTACTTAGAATTATATATATATACGATAGTATCGAACCTGCTTTTCTTTGATTAATAGCCAAACTTTTATACCTCCAGTATTATCGTAAGAAATATTCAGTATAATTTTGGAGACTTTTTGACGGTGCCTGTGACCAAAGTACAACATCGGAGTTGAGTGCATTTTTTATAATTTGTGCAGTTGTTCTTACCAGTGCCTCACAACCGTGATTGCCGCTGCCACCGTGCATATATAATACTGTTTTCATAATAAACTCCTCAAAAGGCTAAAAGCCTATACCTGTAACAGCCCTTAGCTTACAGCAAAGGTAAAAGCTAAGCTTTGTAAAATAAAAATATTTTTTCGAGCTGTTGTTAATGGTTTTAATATCGGATAAAGATATATTGCACTGCTTTTTATAAGCTCTTATTTTTTTGCAGGCAGTTTTCTTATCTTCCCCAGACATATATTTTAAAGCGGATTGATATGCAAACATACAAGAGCCGTATAAATCTACCTTTGCCAAGCAAGATAGCTCAGGGTAGCTTTTATCTATATACTTTTGTCTGTTAAGCTTACCCTCTAAAGCATCCAAACGCCGTAGGCTGTAGCTTTCTCCCATAATACTGCCTTTTCTTTGAAAGTAGTAATACATAGTTTTATTTATTCGAGTGACTTTTTTTGCCTTGCCAAAAATCCGGTATGTCCAAAACTCGTCCTCGTTAAGCTTGCCTACTACATAAGGAACATCATGCACCAGCCTTGTTTTATACAGCTTATTCCAAACATGCTGATGAAAAAGCCCCTCCGAAATCAGCTCCGACAGACTCTCGACTGCAGAGCAGCTTTTAACTGCCATATCATCTTTATAATTGTCAAACTTGTTATCTTCATAAAATTTTACTACGCTGCACTCTACTATATCACTGTTTTCTTTTAGCATAGTATTTAACAGGGTTTCAAAAAAATCCGCTGAAACATAGTCGTCGCTGTCAATAAAGCCAATATATTCCCCTGCAGCTACTCTCATACCGGCATTGCGAGCATCGGACAGTCCGCCGTTTTTTTTATGTATAACCCTTATTCGGCTGTCTTTTTCGGCATAATTGTCACAAATTGCAGGACAATTATCCGGCGAGCCGTCATCCACAAGAATAATCTCAAGCCTATTGTAGGTCTGGTTAATCAGGCTGTCAACACATCTGTTTAGATATTTTTCTACATTGTAAATCGGCACAATCACACTAATTAGTGGGCTCATATTTTACCCCCTTATTTTGCTGATAAAAACAAGCAGCTTAGGGCAGTACCTGACCGTAAACAAAATAAATTTGTCAGCAGGGTTTAGACATTTATTTCCTTTTATCCTAGGATACTGCTCTTTAAGCTTTTGAAGTACTTCTACTAGAAGCTTTTGCAAATCAAACTCCATTTTGTCAAAAATATATGCGGATTGGTTTTTATACATACTGCTGTAGGTTTTAAACCATTTTCTCTGGGCATAGGGGTATATTTCGGCATTACCCTTGAATACCCTCTCGGTTATGTCGGCAGCCTTTAGTATATCCTTGTAAAAATATTCCTTAGTGTTTTTTGTAGAGCCGGAATTATCATTTAAATGATAATTATATAGGGGTTTGTCTTCAAATATACTCTTTTTTGCTCTGCCAAATAAAAACAAGTTTAAAATATAGTCCTCATTAATTTTTATATTTTTGTCATATTCCAAATTGCTAAATAAGCTGTGTTTATAAAGCTTATTGCAAAGGCTTGGTTCTACTTCTTCTCCCTTTATAAGATCAATAATACCCTCTGTATTGTTTTGAAGCCTTAGAATCTGCGTATTGTGATAATAGTTAATATTTCCGCCTGAATCGACGGTCTTATATCCGCAGTGAGATATATCAGCATCATATTTTTTTATATTATTATATAAAACTTCATACATTTCAGGCTCTATAGTGTCATCGGAATCTACAAAGCCTATAAATTCTCCGGTAGCTTTACCAATACCAAAATCTCTTGCTTTTGTAACGCCTTCGTTTGCTTTTGTGTAAATCTTAATTCTGTTGTCATTTTTGGCATATTCCTTGCATATTGCTAAGGTATTATCTGTAGAACCATCATCAACAACTATAATTTCAAGCTCGCTATATGTTTGACCACAAACACTTTTGAGAGTACGCACTATATATTTCTCCGCATTGTACGCCGGAAGGATAATACTTATTGTTTCTTCCATTTACCTGTCCTCAATTTGATGCATATGTAAATTTTGGTTATTAGTAATTATTGTATTATCAGGAATATTGCCCTTTACAACACAACCGGCACCTATAACGCAACCGTTTCCTATATGTGTATTACGCAGTATAACTGCATTAGCACCAAACCAACAATCTTTTCCAATTACAATATCTCCGGTTTTATATTTACCGGATGATATACCCAGATTTTTTTTAAATTCATGGTCATTGTCAATAATTACAACGCCGGGTCCAAATAGACAATTATTGCCGATAGTTACATTTTTTAATGCACCAATAAAGCAATTCATATTAAAATAACAATTATCTCCAATGCTCAAGGCTGCACCGTTGCTTACAATAAAGCGTCCGTAACCGTCCGTTAATACCTTATTACCAATTTGAACATCAGATGTTTTTGCAAAGGTTAGTTCCCAGCCTGCAGTAATCATAGTTCCTTTGCCAATGCTAACATTTTTACGACTAACATTTATTATTGCTGCTTTAATTACATTATACAGCTTTCTGACTATCATCTTAAACATAAAACTTAATCCTTTTGTGAATATACATTTTATAAAAGCTAAATGAAAATTTTGTCTTAAAGGCAAAGCCTTTTTCATTATAGTGAGTCAAGCATAGCTTCCACGGCTGTAACCGTTTTTTCTGTTGTAAATTCTTTACCTCTGATTTCTGCCTGCTTTTTGTAATGTTCAAGCAAATCATTATTCATAAGCATCTTCTTTATTCCTTCATATAGTGAAGCCTCGTTATTCTCTGTTACAATGCCGTACTCATTATTTTGACCTAACAGTTCGCAGGCACCACTGCAGTTAGTGCTTACAACCGGAGTCCCCACAATAAGTGCCTCTGTAACCGCTGTACTAAAGCCCTCTCTTCGTGAGGAACAAACATATAGGTCTGCATTTTTAACATACTTATAAGGATTATCTCTAAAGCCCAAAAAGGTAAAGGAGGCCGTTAAACCGTTGTCCTTTAAATATTTTTCATATTTTTCTTTTTCTTCACCAATACCAAGAATGTAAATATGGTTTTTAATATTTTCTTCAATAAGTCTTTTATGAATCTTCATAAGCCTGTCATAGCCCTTAGTAGGTACAATTTTAGCAACTGAAATAAGATTTACTGTGTCCCTGTTAAAAACAACATCCTCCACTTTTTCCTCGGCAAGCCTAATAATTTTATCCGACTCATTGGTATTGTACAAGACTTCTATAGGATTTTTCAAATTAAATATAGACCGGAAATCCTCCTTAACGGTATTTGAAACACAAATTGTCCTGTTAAATCTTGAGTAGCAATTTAATGCCTCGTTATAATTTCTAAAGCTTACCGCTGCAAGCCTTTGACTGTGCTGTTCAATGTGAATCCAACTGACAAGTTTTGCTTTTGGGTTGTTACAACCGCTTACTATTCTTGCGGTAGGCCCCTCAAGATATGAAACAATAATATCGTAGTCGCCTTTAATGAAGTGTGAATACAGCCTTTTTGGGGAAAACAGCTTCATTATATGAGAATTTCCCCTGACTGTTTTTTTATATCCGGGAATATACTTTACCTCTTTGTTTAGGTACTGTTTATTTACCCCTGTATCAAACAAGGTCTGTACAAAAACCTCATATTTCGTTTTATCCAGATTGTTAACCAAATTTACTAAAACCTTTTCGGCTCCCCCATGGGCTAGATTTGGTATTAAAAACAATACTTTTTTCATATGTACCTCAAACCAAAAAATTCACATAGTCTTTTGTTGCTCCCTCTTTTATATGCACAACAGCAGGATTGCCAATTACAATAGAGTGGTCAGGCACATCAAAATTAACATAGCTGTTAGGTGCAATAAGTACATCATTGCCAATTTTGATGTTGCCTACAACAACGGCATTAATTCCGACATAAACATTGTTGCCTATTTTAGGGGCCCCAACTCTTTTTCCTCTGTTTTCACGGCCGATGGTACAGCCCTTATGCAAATTAACATTGTTGCCCAATTCTGCTTTACTTGCAACAGTTATGTTATAGGGGTGTCCTAAATATAAGCCTTTTCCTATTTTAGCAGATGTGGAAATTTCAAGTCCGTATTTTCGAGCTAACCTATAAAGTCTAAGCTTTGTAAGAAAGGTGGGCTTTTTTTCAAACCTTCTCCATAAGAGCATATATTTAAGTCTATGTTCAAATGACAACTTAATTATATTTTTTATTTTTGAATGGTATTTGTTTCCGGTCATTCGGTAATAATCATACTGAAATATCTCGTTCATATTTATTTTCTCCTTACATCATACAAAGGGTTTAAAATCACAACCAAGATATTTTACTCCAGTCATCCACAAAAAACAGATGATCCTCATGCCAGTTTAAGTGATATGTTCCGAGCATCTGATATAAAAAGAACAGGGCGTAGCATATACAGGCCACAGGCTTAATCCATTTATAATTTTCATATTTTGTCATCTCATTAATGTTCCATACCAATAGGACAACCGTATATATCTCAAAATACAGGTTAAACCTTGCGTAAACAGCAGATAAAATACCCGCTGCTGTGAAAACAGCAAAAAATAAACTCATATTAAATACAGCATCATAATATTTATATTTATTTCTCATCTTTCTTCTGTTGACATACGCCAGCACAACCGGCACAATCGCTACCATTACCCTGAAAATGTTAATGCTGTACTGCCATGTGGACGAACCATATCTTGTGCCGTAGTCGGTTTCGGACAAGAGGCTTGATACAAAATTTCCCGTAAAAGGTGAGGTCACAACAACCAGCATACCAATAATTATAATTGTCCAGGTTATTTTTCCAAACGCTTTTGTATTGGCAATAAAATAGAGAGGAATAAATATATACGCTGAGGTATGCATTTGTGCAGCAACAAAGACAATAGGCAGATACAAATACCACCTCTTTTTTACAAGCAGCGGAAAACAGGCCGCTAAAATTGCCGCCGCTAAATATTGCCGCAAGCCGTTCATTGAATGCTCCCAACAGCCCGAAACGACGAATAAATAAAAGGCAAAGCGTAAATCTCCACTGTAATTATATAGAAAGTACAGCAAAGGAAATATTGTAAGGTATGCTGTAATCTCTATATAGACTCGTGGGTCAGTGGTTATATATGTATGTATAAATGACATATACAATTGGAACAGCCATTCATTGCCTATTGCAAAGCTTGACAAGCACTGATCTATAGGCATAGCGTTATTAAAATATTTGATATACGCCGTGGTATCTCCAAATGCAAACCTTTGACCGGAAACGAAGGCCAATAAAGCTGTACCTAAAATAAAGGCTACCATATATGTATCACGAACAATTGCTTTTTCTTCACCTACAGCAGGTGATTTTACGGGTTTATGCCCTATGTAGAAAAGAACAAATACCAGAATTGTAGTATAAACAAATACATTCATTTACTTAGTCCCCTCTACTCTCATATATGAGCCTTTTGATTTTTTCAGTATAAATACTTTTAATAAGAACCCAATGGGTACACTGACAACAGTAAGAAGCTTTTCCGGTGACTCTTTTATAAAGTGCTTGTTCCGAGCCAATAGCGAGCTGGAAACATAATGTATGCAAGCCTTTATTTTTTGCTTTGTGTTTATGCTGTGCCTCATTTGCTCCTTACGCCAAAAGGCAAAACCCTTTGGATTTCTGACATACTGTCTGTACATATTTGTGCTTGAGCCATCCATTTGATAGTCTACAATGCATACGCACTTATTCAAAATTTTCAGCTTATATTTTTCATCAATAATGTGGTATTTATAGGCCAGTGATACATATTTTTCACCTTCAAAAACAGGATACGGCGGTGTGTTCTTTATAATATCTGTTCTGTATATAAGCTTTTTGTCTCCAAAACCGCCGTTATTGTAGTAGCCCATTAATGTGGTGCTGTCAATATCCGCAGGAAGCTCCTTGCCTATTACCTTTTTTGTGGAATCGGCAAAATCAAGAGCAATTATTCCTGCGTATCCTTTATCTTTATTCTCGTTCCAGCAGTTAATAATAAGCTCAACCGCATTATTCGGCATATAGTCGTCGGAATCAATGCAAACATTAAGCTCTGTATCTATATTTTCATAAGCTGTATTGTGAGCGGTATGCATACCGCCGTTTTCCTTATAAATATACTTTATTTCAAAGCCGTTGTCCTCATTAAGCCAGTTTTTAATTTCCTCATAGGGATTATCCGTAGAGCCGTCGTCAACTATAAGCCATACAAAGTCCTTACAGGTTTGATTTTGCAGGCTTTTATATGTTCTTTTTAAAGTTTTAATTCTATTATATAAAGGTGTAAACACCGTTAGTGTTGCCATATTAATCACCGTAACCGTGCGAAGTGTAAAAATCCTCTAATTTTCTTGAATTTTCTTTTATGTCAAAGCCTGACGCAACTATTTCGCTTAAGGTATCCTTTTTACTTATTTTTAAGGCCTCGAATATTTTATCAGCCCAAAAATCTGCCGGCTTGCCTAAGCTGTACCGAAATACTCTATCTGTTTTTATGCATTCATCCGGAACATTGTCGGAAATAATACATGGCAGTCCTGCTGCCTGGGCTTCAATAATTGAGAGAGGCAGTCCCTCATATAATGACGGAAACAAAAATACATCCATAGCCTGTAAAACTCTGTTTACATCGCCTTTGCTGCCTAAAAATAATACAGAGTCAGAAAGTCCCAGACTTTTTACCTTATCCTCTATAGCCTGTTGACCGTCGCCCGAGCCTACGAGTACAAGCCGTGCATTTTTATCTCTTTTATACACAGCATTAAACACATCAATGATAAAGCCATGATTTTTTTGCGGGTTAAATCTGCCGACATGACCTATTACAAAATTATCATTGGTTAGATTAAGCTCTTCCCTACCCTCGTTCCGTACCTGCTCATTGTAGGTATACATTTGGGCGTCAATAGCATTGTTTAAAATTGTATAAGGCTTTCCGTTAAACATCCAGTCACCCGCTTCCTTTCCGCAGGCAAATAGGTGGGTAGCATATTTAGGAATAAGCCTTTTTGAAAACAGCTTAATGGGATATTTTAAATTTTTGTCTTGGCTTTTATTATGTGAATGGGCAATTCTAACGCTTACACCGTTTTTTTGGGCTATTTTTAATGGATATGCACTCATACAGTCTAAGTGGCTGTGAACTATGTCATACCTATGCTCCTTAAAAAAGCTGTCTAAAGAACTAAAATATGCTTTAGAAAAGGGATTTAACACCGGCATACGGTAAATGTGCCCACCCAATGACAGTATCTCCTTATCATAAGCAGCTTCCTCTTGGCGGTGTACCAAAAAGTCAAACTGAACCTTACTTCTGTCTATGTTTCTGTAATAATTCATTATCATAGTTTCAAGTCCGCCACGCCCCATATAGGTGACAACCTGCAGCACACGCAACATAATATACCTTCCTTATTTATAAAACCTTCAAGGCATTTATCGTACTTTCTACCACTAAAGCCTTGTCAAATTCATTTTCCATTTTTTTACGGGCCAGTCTTCCCATTTCTTCACGGCGAGAAACGCTCTCCCCTAAGAAAAGCTTCATCTTATTATATAGGCTGTCGGCATTTTGGGCCTTGCAAAGCCAGCCGGTTTGCCCGTCCTCCACCGCCTCTTTGCAGCCCGGAATGTCAGAGGTTATAACAGGTCTGCCTGTTGCTGACGCTTCAAGGTTTACATTGCTCATACCCTCGTGATAGCTTGGCATTACAATGCAGTCGGCAGCAGCGTAATAAGGCCTTGGTTCTTCTTGAAAGCCATGAAATTTAACTATGCCCCTTTCCTCAAGCTGTGAAACCTTTTCTTTGTATTCATCCTCAAAAAAGCCCACTAAATCCAAAACAAAGCTTTCGCCTTCGTTGTAAAGTTTTTCTGAGGCCTCGAAAAGCTCGTCCATTCCTTTTTCCTTCATTATTCGGCCTAAATACAGAAAATGGGGCTTTTCATTTGCCGGGTACGGTCTGTACTCATATTCACAAAGATTAATGCCCGCCCCTTTTAGAATAGTCTCCCTTTGCGGCGAAATAATATTTCGTTTCACAAATTCGTCGGCATTTTCCCGATTTTCAAAGAAAACGGTTTGCACCCTTTTAAATGCGGCCTTATAAAGCATTGTAACAAATTGTGCTAAGCCCTGCTTTTGAAATGCGGTACCCAGCCCCTGAACATTAGCATAAAAAGGAATATTCAGCTTGGAGCACATTAAGCCACCGTAAATATTAGGCTTAATTGAATATGTTATTACTAAATCCGGTTCTTCCTCCTTGAGCATTTTTTTATAAAATTTAACCAAGGATAAATCGGTTATGGGGTTAATTCCCCTGCGTTCCAATTTCGTTTCTATACAACGCAGTCCCATATTAATAAAATCGTCGTGATGCCCAACAAACGGCATACTTAAAACGACTTCATTATCTTTCATAAGCTCCTCTATAAGCTCTTTTCTGAAGCGGTACAGCATATAGGAGTGGTTTGTAAGAATTAATATTTTTTTACGGTTATTCTCCATTGCCCATTGCCCCCGTTCCGCCTTCTACAACGCCCTCGTGCTTAAACACACTTACAATAGTCATAAACAGGCACTTAACATCAAAGCTAAAGCTGAGGCTGTCATAATAAACCTTATCCATTTGCACCTTTACCGGTATAGGAAGCTCATCTCTTCCGTTAATTTGTGCCCAGCCTGTCAGTCCGGGTCTAAGGCTGTTTATATCATACTCATCTCGTTCAGAAATTAAATCCTCTTGGTTCCACAGAGCAGGTCTTGGCCCTATGACCGACATATCCCCTTTAAATATATTGAATATTTGAGGCAGCTCATCCAGGCTTGTTTTTCTTAAAAGCCTGCCTACTCCGGTTATGTACTGCTCGGGATTTTTCAGCAAATGTGTAGGGCAATCCTTTGGAGTATCAACCCTCATAGTACGAAATTTTAATATATTAAAATACTTTTTATCCTTTCCTACCCTTTTCTGCTTAAAAAAGACAGGCCCCTCGCTTGTGCATTTAATTACAATGCATATAGGCAAATAGATAATTGACAGAAACACTATTGCCACAAATGAGCATATAATATCCAACGCCCGCTTAACAACCTTGTTATAAAATGACTCTTTCCTGTTCTTCATAAATACTATCCACTCCGTAGATAAAAATAGCAGGGTACTGCAATCCATAAAAATTGCCACATACATTCGTATTATACCATATTGTCGGGTATTTTTCAATTGAATTGCCTGTTAGGTTACTTGTACTTAATATTTCGGCATTTTTCAGCAAACTATTCTAATTGTGAATTGCAATTTTGTCAAAATGACAAGGATATATTGAATGTGTACTGCTGGTAAAAAGAGAAATCCTCTTAAGAAATATTAATAATAATTATATTTTGACATATATCAAGGCAATTATATAATATTTACTGTTGAAGCGTGCAAAGCAAATACCCTGTCATAATTTCTGTAATGAAAAATTACGACAGGGTATGCCTGTTAAATATTATATTATATTTTATTTTATTTGAGGGAAATTATATCTTACAGAAGAACTGTGACCAGTAGCCGGACTTGTAAACGCCACAGGCAAAATCAGTAAAATCAGGGTCTAAAATATTATTCCTGTGACCCTCTGAGTCCATCCAGCCCTTCATAACATCGGCAGGCGTACGGTAACCCATAGCGATGTTTTCACCGGCGGAAAAATATTTTACTCCGGCCTCCTTCAACGCTGTAAAGCAGCTGGTTCCGTTAGGTCTGTCATGGGAGAATGACTCATCGCATTCTTTTGCTCTTACCATAGCAGCCTTGTACATATCATTATTAAATTTCAGCGGCTTAACGCCTGCTTTTATTCTCTCTTGATTAACTATTTCAAAAACCTTATAGCTAAGGGTGTAACAGTCCTTTTCAGTATTTGCGTCATATATGCTGTTGCAGCTATTTGTAGGCAGCTCTGCAGGAGCCTCGGTTGGTTTTTGTGTAGACCTTTCGGTCGGTGCCGCCGTTGGAGCCTCGGTTGGTCTTTGTGTAGGCTCTTCGGTCGGTGCCGCCGTTGGAGCCTCGGTTGGTTTTTGTGTAGGCTTTTCGGTCGGTGCTGCCGTTGGAGCCTCGGTTGGTTTTTGTGCAGGCCCTTCTTCAACAGGGAATGTGTCTAAAATACCGCATATATACTGTAGTACATATATACTGTCCTTAATGGTAACAGAGCCGTCACCGTCAACATCTGCTTGGACAGCAGCATCGGCTGACAGGTCATTCAGACCTAAAGTATTTCTCATAATCAGCACCGCATCGACCATACTTACTTTTTTATCATTATTTACATCGCCGTAAATAAATGAATCGCTGTTTGCGGCACCGGCAGCACCGGACTCCGTTGTGGGCGCCACCGATTTTAGCCACTGACGAAGCAGCTATAACGCCTGTTAAAAGTGTTGCTAAAAATTTTCTCATTTTCTCTTCCCCCTGTCAATAATATATAGAATTGTTTAAGCTTATTTTATCACAATATTCATAAGTTTTCAATAATAAATATAATTTTTTTATATTATACTGTGAAACCGGCTAACTTTTCCATATTCTATAACATAAGCCTGCTTTTCCTTGCCGCAAAAAGGTCTTAATTATTTTTAAATATAAAAATTCTTAAAATGTATTTTATCATAACACGGGTATGCAAAGCAGCTTTACAAAAATTACTCACAAAACGTCAAACAGGTTGAAAAAAACCAACAACAGTGGTATAATATGTTTAGTTAAAGCGGCGGCATTCTGTTAATGCTGCGTTGCTTTTTGCTGACCGTAGCAGCAGAAAACTATAAATTCTTTTAGGAGGAATACCCTATGAAATCAATTGTTACAAAAATCGGTCTATTCGTCGGAGGCGTTCTGTTCGGTACAGCCGGTATTAAAATTCTAAGCAGTAAGGATGCAAAAAAGGTTTATACTCACACAACAGCCGCTGCACTGCGTGCAAAAGAGAGTGTAATGTCTACAGTTACTACAGTTAAGGAAAATGCCGGTGACATTTTGGCTGACGCAAAGGAAATTAATGAAAAGCGTGCAGCCGCCGAAAATCAGGTTATAGAGGACTGCTGTTGCTGTGCTGCAGAGCAGACCGAAAGCACAGAAGAGCCTACAGAACCTGTACAGGAAGCTGAAGAGAATAATCAGTAATTTTTTGTTAATTTTGTTGGTAAGAGAGCCGCTTTATACTAGGTATTATTTTAAAAGCTTATGCTTCCGAAACATATTTTTCGTGTGCCGTGGGTATTTTACGGCATTGCAGGCTGTTGCGGAGGTGTTTCTGTTAATTGTGCTTAGTGTACGGGCGGCTTTTTCGTTGGAGGATTTATATTATGAAGTGTAAAATTCTGCATGAGTCAAAGGGAAGAATGCGTGTACATTTAATGTGCGGCAAAATGAATCTTGATGACGCGGATGTTTTGGAATATTATCTAAAAAATATAGATTGTGTAACTGATGTTAAGGTGTACGACCGTACTCAGGACGCTGTAATCCTTTACTCCTCAAACCGTCCGAAGGTAATTAAATATCTTGCTCAATTTTCTTTTGCAGAAGCTAGAAAATTGGACTTGGTTCCAACACATACCTCCAGAAGTCTTAACCGTGAGTTTGAAGATAAGCTGGTGTTTTCTGTTATTGGCAGGGCCTTTACAAAGCTGTTTTTACCTGCACCGGTGAGAATGGTGATTACACTGTTTCGTGCAATTAAATATATTAAGGCGGGTATTAAGGCACTTATAAAGGGTACGCTTTCGGTTTCGGTGCTGGATGCCACAGCGGTTGCGGTTTCTCTTATACGCAGAGATTTCAATACAGCAGCCTCTGTAATGTTTATGCTGCATATAGGTGAGATTTTGGAGGAATGGACGCATAAAAAGTCAGTTGCAGACCTAGCCGGGGCAATGTCACTAAATGTTGACAAGGTATGGCTAAAGGTAGGCGAACAGGAGGTGCTTTCCCCTATTGGCAAGGTTGCTGAGGGCGACCTGATTATAGTCCGCACAGGCAATATGATTCCGCTTGACGGCAAGGTTGTTTCGGGAGAGGCCTCTGTTAATCAGTCCTCAATAACAGGCGAGTCACTGCCGTTGAGAAAGGGCGAGGGCAGCTATGTATATGCCGGAACTGTTGTTGAAGAGGGCGAATGCATAGTTTCTGTTGACAAGGTGTCCGGCAGCGGGCAGTATGACCGTGTAGTGCGTATGATTGAGGAATCCGAAAAGCTTAAGTCTACAACCGAGAGCAGGGCGTCACGCCTTGCCGACAAGCTTGTACCGTACACACTGGGCGGCACTGTACTTACCTATTTGCTTACACGAAACGTAACAAAAATGCTTGCCGTACTTATGGTTGACTTTTCCTGTGCATTAAAGCTTTCAATGCCGATTACGGTATTGTCTGCAATGCGGGAGTGCAACGACTGCAATATTTCAGTAAAGGGCGGTAAATTTCTGGAAGCTGTTGCAAAGGCAGATACCATAGTATTTGATAAAACAGGTACTCTTACATATGCCACCCCTACTGTAGCAGAGGTAGTAACCTTTAACAACCAAAGGGAGGACGATATGCTAAGGCTTGCGGCCTGCCTTGAGGAGCATTATCCTCATTCTATAGCCAACGCTGTAGTAGAGGCTGCCAAGGATCGTGGACTTGACCACGAGGAGTACCATTCCAGCGTTGAATATGTTGTTGCACATGGTATTTCGAGTACAGTTGAAAACGAAAAGGTAGTTATAGGCAGCTATCACTTTGTTTTTGAAGACGAGGGCTGTTGTATCCCGAACGGTGAGGAGGAAAAGTTTAAAAGCCTTTCCAAAGAGTATTCTCACCTGTATCTTGCTATTTCGGGTAAGCTTTCGGCGGTTATATGCATATATGATCCATTAAGAAAGGAAGCAAAGCAGGCTATACAGGCACTGCACGACTGCGGAATAAGCAAGGTAGTAATGATGACAGGCGATAACAGAAAAACAGCCGCCGCTGTTGCTGCCGAGGTTGGTATTGACGAATTCTACGCTGAGGTTTTGCCGGAGGATAAGGCTAACTTTGTCCGCTCACAGCGTCAAGCAGGCAGATGCGTAATAATGATAGGCGACGGTGTAAATGATTCTCCGGCTTTGTCAGAGGCCGACACCGGCATAGCTATAAATACAGGTGCCGCCATTGCCAAGGAGATTGCGGATATAACAATTTCTTCTGAAAATCTGTTTCAGCTTGTTACCTTACGCAAGCTAAGTCAGGCGTTAATGTCACGCATACACAGAAATTACAGATTTATTGTGGGCTTTAACCTTATGCTTATAATCTGTGGCGTTGCGGGATTTATACAGCCAACGGTTTCTGCACTGCTTCACAATATGTCTACACTGGGCATCAGCTTAAAGAGTATGACTAACTTACTTGAGCCGCCAAAAAATAACGAAGAATAAAAAATCATCGGATAAACGAAGGTTTCAGCTATCCGGTGATTATGTCACAAAAGTGTATTCATTGTGGATTGTGCGAAAAAGTATGTCCGCAGAAATGATATGTATAAATATGAGTAAATTTTCTTTTTTACCCATGATTTATAATGCTGAGAAAGTATTTACAGGTATGTTGAACTATCAAGAATAAAATATTCCCCCTGTATCCTTACAACTAATGCTAATACTAAAGGCAATTCTAGTGGCTTAACGGCAATATTCGGTAAGATTCAGCCGTTAAGCCACTAATTAATTTTTAGCTTTTACATAGTTATACAAAAATTTTGTTTTGACCGGTATATGTACAAACGGCATTAAATGAACTTAATCAAGCAGCATAACAATTGTTTGATTCTTATTATGAATTTGATTCCCACGATGAGCCATGTTGGTTTAATCACGAGAAAGAAAAAACAGAGAAAGATACAATGCTTGAACTTATATCTAAAATAAAAGCACGACTAAACGAAATCAATGATGGAAGTTTTACAGTTGAGGACTTAGAGACAGAGAGATTGAAAAATTTGTAATCATTTTAACAGTATTCTTTCCAGAACCGAAAGGTGATGAGTGTCAGATGTAGGCAGGAGTTCATGACGGCTTGTCAAACTGTTTTTTGTCATTTTTGTATAATGCAACTATTTCGGTAAATTGTTTAGATGCCGGTTTCGTTATCGTAAAACCTTTATAGGCCGACTCCATACTAAGCAATTGAAATTTAATTCCATTTAAATTTCTATATGCATCATCAATGATCACATTATTGTTTTTAGCCATTATCCTCAATCTTTTAGACACTGCTTGAATTGCTTCATTTTTTGACAACAATCCTTCCGAGTATCGCAAATAAAAATCGAGTAATATAGCCGCTTAATATTTGTCCCATCGTTTTCGAACTGTCATAATACTATTTAACCTTATTTATCTAATGTGATTTCACAAATATCTCAAATATCAGAATGAAACGCTTTACCAAGATTCACTAAAACTTCCCACTTGCCGTAGCGTTTGCCGTCAACTCTACGGATATATTGTTTCTCTTTTAGAGAGTCTATAATGCGCTTTATGCTTCTGACAGACTTTCCTGTTTGTTCTGCAAGTTCGGTTTGCTTAACAGATGGGTTCTTTTTTATTAAATCTAACACAGCGAGCTCTTCTAAAGTGCATTTCAAAGTGTCAATTTGGCACTTTGGCGGTTTGCTTTTGGCACTTTGAAAATTACTTTCGTCTGCATAATCAATGTGCATATATCTGTTTTTAAGCTCGTAATGAGTATCTAATAAGAGATTTGAAAAGAACATTTCCAAAAACTTCGTCGTAGAATGAACGCCTTTTTGCAAATTATTGTAATTAGCACGAACCAAAGCGTTGCGGAAATACCAAGAATTTTTCTCGAACGCATCGTTATTGACACAAAAGCCGAATGTTTTCATATATTTAATCATAAACACGGCGGTGGCTCTTGTGTTTCCCTCACCGAAGGGATGAATCTGCCAAATATCCGAAGCGAATTTCGCCAAATGCTTTACCGCCACATCTACGGATAAGCCCTCGTAAGAGAATTGCTTTTCGGCGGCAAAGTCGTAATCCATAGTTTCCTTAATGCTGTTCCAATCCGCATAGGTAACAGTATTGCCGTTCAGAACCCACTCTTTCTTAGTGATGTTGTACTGCCTGACTTGTCCTGCATGACTGAATACGCCCTCAAATAATCTGCGATGAATCGAAAGCCACTCGACAGGGGAAAACTGAAACGCTTTTTCTCCTAACAATTTTGCAATTCTTGCCGAAACGATGTCCGCTTCTTTGGTTTCGTTTTCCGTTTCGGTGCGTACAGAACGCTGCTCATAGTAACTGTGAATACGCTTTTGTGCCTCGTCGATTGTGATTTTACCCTCGATATGCTCTTTAGCGGTGTCTAACAAATAGTCAGAAGTATTCAGCCCGTCAACAGCCTGTAAGCCGATGGCGGTTTGCCACGCTTCGCTTTTTTCAGCTTTGTCGGGTTCGCCTTGCTTTATATATTCTTCAAGTTCAAATTGCCAATTCTTATCCGGCATATTTGCGCCTCATTTCGTTATTATAATTCTTCAGCCTTAAAGGTTGTATATCCCTCATAATAGTAACTGTGGTCGATACCTTTCATATAAACTTCTCTGCTGTTTATTTCGTCGGTAAGCCCATCTTTCAGCAACACTTTAATCTCCACATCTTTAATCGGACTGCGTTCCATTGCGAGTAAGTAGTCCTCTTTATCTACCTTGCTCCAGTCTACAACTTTGTCGATTTCGTTTTTCAAGATATGGTCAAGCCAAATGCGAGTACTGCGACCGTTACCCTCACGGAATGGGTGAGCAATGTTCATCTCAACATATTTTTCTACTATCTCATCAAAATTTGACTGCGGCATTTTGTCGATATTTTCAAGTGCCGCTTGCAAGTACATAAGCGGTGCAAAGCGGAAATTACCTTTTGCCATATTGACCGTGCGGATTTCTCCTGCAAAGTCATAAACATCCTCAAAAAGGTACTTGTGGATTGCCTGCAATGTTACAAACTTACCTGCCGGAAGAGTATCGAGTAGGCCTGTTTCAAAAAGCTCAACAGCCTTTTTCTTGCTGATGCGTTCCTCCTCACGGGCAAGGTCAGCAGAGCTTGTCAGTCCTAATTTATTTTCAAGTGCCATATTGCACCTCCGAAATTTGATTATTTATCCGCTGCAATACCGGATTTCATCCAAGCGTCAATTTCGCTGACTTTGAATTTCCAAAGGCGTCCGATTTTTGCTGCGGGCATATTTCTTCTTTCTATCCAATCAAGTACGGTATCACGGCTGACTCCAAGATATTCGCATATTTCTTTCATTGAGTACCAGCGCTCGATGTTAGAATCCATAGTGAAATCCTCCGTTTCAATAAAATCCGTATTAGTTTCTCTGCAAGTAATCTAACAGCTTTTTTAATTTGTTTGCAGTTATAGTTTCATTATAATGCGTTCCCTCATATGTAGGATGCAAAACAGGATACATACCTTTTGTTTGAAGGATAAAATGATTATCAATAGCCCATTCAATGATAGCAACTAAAGATTTCCTATCAATCTCTTTAAGTGAAGCATATTCAGCGAGATGGTTCAAGCCTGCATCCATTATTTTTTTGCTTTTTGAGCCTCTTAACACATCAACTAAAACTGTTATACCATAATATTTTTTCTCACTAATATGTGATAAACAATGTAACACTGTGTAAAGGACATCATTCAGGTCTTTTTTTGCATAGAATACAGGCTTAATATTTACTTTTTCAATGTTATTTGATTCTTGATATTCAGGCTTTGCTGTTTTTGTTTGAGGTTTTGAGTTTTCGGTATTCTTCGGCAATATATCCTTGGCTTTCGGAAAAGTTTTTGCAGGAACGGGGTTTGGTGAAAGTTTAAACATTTCATAATAGTACGATGGAGTGATAAACCTACCGCAGCCAGTTCCGTTTTTATTGTAATTTGTACATCCTAAAAAATATTGATTTTCTATGCCGGGTTTTACAATCAGATAGCCGTCTCTGCATTGGTCGCATTTCATAATCGAAATTTTTCCGGCCTTGTATTCGTTAGTCATAAAACCGCAAATTTCAGGCTCGTTTGTGCAAATGTATAGCCTGAGACCATAAGCATTTTTATATCGATATTGCAAAGGATAGCCGCAAATGGGACAAGTTTTTTTAACAAAATTGTTTTTCGGAGCTTCTTCGTTCCAATTTCCACGCAACACTACATTCTTGTAATCTTTTTTTATTTCAAGAAGGAATTCTGAAGGATTCTGTTCGGGGGCAATAAAGAACACACGATTTTTTGTTCTTGTCATTGCTACATAAAAAAGTCTTCGTTCTTCTGCATAATCAATGGAACGATCACCTTTAATAACAAATGAAAGCACAGGATCATCCTCGATTTTTGATGGAAAACCATAAGTTTCGTTTCTACCGTTTACAACGATTACGTTGTCATACCCAAGTCCCTTTGATGCGTGAGCTGTCATAAAGGTTATGTTTAGTTTGGGATATTTTACGCTTTTGATTTTGTTGCCTCGGCGGATATATTCAAATAATCCTGATTTCTCAAGCTTATCTCCATCGAATCCAAATCGTCCGAGCAAAAGAATTGATGAATCTTCAGGTTTTCCTTCTTCATTGTTATATTCTATGATTTGCTCAAGTGCAATTTCCACAGCGTGTGCGATAGCATAGCTTGCTCCTGATTTATTATTATCATTTGCTTTTTTTCTGGTGCCATCATAGGTGTAGATTATAACCGGATCGGTGATGTTTTTAGGGGATTTTAGCTCTTTGGAGATTTGAGCATCATTTTTTTGAATGAAATTACCTGCAATATCGATAACTTCTTGCGAGTTGCGATATGTTTTTACGATTTTCAGCAATTTCGCATATCCCATTTTTTCTTCAAACTTTGTAAAAAGGGTAATGTCTGAGCCGCTAAACGCATAGATTGATTGCCAATCATCGCCTACGGCAATAATTTTTGCATCGGTCACATCGGAAAGAGCTGTAACTAAATCAAAGCGCTGACGAGAAATATCTTGATACTCATCTACTATGATATACTTGAAATCAAGTTTTTGCTTCATTTCCTTTACTTCACGAAGCAAACGAGCAGATTCGTTAATCATATCCTCGAAATCTACGGCGTTATTTTCTTTTAAGTAACGCTCATACTCAAGAAAGCAATCTTGACAAATATCTAAAAAGAGGCGTGTCCTGACATTTTGTGTGGAATAATACATACGATTAAATTCATCCACAGTATATCCGTTGGTCTTGAAGTTTCCGATGAATCTGCAAATAAGATTAACAAGTTTACGTATATAACGATTTTCCTCGGATGAAACAAGCTTTTCCATAATTTCTTTATTTGAACGAGGAGTTAATACAAATCCGTGGCTTTCAAGTTCCTCTTGCAAATGCTTAGTTAAAGATCTTTTGTCTGAGTACTGAGAAAATGTATAAATGAGGGTGGTACCATGTTGCTGGTGAAGACGGATTTTGTCATTGATTGCTTTTTTATACATTTCTAATTGATCATCGCTATATCGATCATTTTTACCATCCTGTGAAATGCCAAAATGTTCGATATACGCTACTTTTTCTCCCTGACGAATTGCAAAATCCGGAGTATATGGCTTTCTGGCATACATAATATCATAGCGATAGATGGGCTCATATTCATATTCAATCGTGTTCAAATATAAAAAGTTTGCAATTTCAACTTCTTGATGTGAACACATTACTTCACTTTGTATAGTTACAGACTTTTTTGTTCTTATGTCCGTAACCTGACATTGAAATTCATTTAAGTCACTTCGTAATGTTGCAAAATTTGATTTTGCTATTTTGTTGAAAAAGTTGTTCAAATCATTGCCTTCGTAAGGAGCGTCAAAATAGGAGGCAAAGAATAATATAAGGTTATTGACTAAACTTTCGTTTTGGAGAATTGAATTTTTAAAATAATCCTGAATAACAAAATAGAGCTTAGATGAATCAACGATGTTTAAATTCTCATCCGATCGTTTTCTTAAAATTGCATTACCAGTGGAATGAAAGGTCGCAATCGGACAGTCAATCTTTAAATCACCGTTAAGTTTATCTCTTAGTTCCTGTACTGCTTTATTGGTAAATGAAACAACAAGTATTTGAGAAGGATCAATATTCTTCTTCTCAACCAAATACTTAACTTTCGCTGCGACTGTTGTTGTTTTACCCGCACCTGCACCTGCAATAACAAGACAATAATCTTCATCAGTTAGTATAACACGGCGCTGATCATCGTCTAATTTTATCTTAGGGTCAACGTTACGCAAAATATTGTCCAGAAATGTTTTTTCAGTCTTCATCGCACCCTGAATATATTCTTCATTATGCGCATTTACTGTTTCTTCAAAATTTCTATAACAATTAAGTGTTGATTCAACAGCTGATATATCTATTTTATTGCTTTTACAAAAAGATTTAAGCATGCCACTATTATCAAGCACAGCGAAATACTCAATCGTTTTCTTATCTTCAAGAAGTTTGCTTCTATATTTACTTTTAGGGATATATTGATTTTGTGATAACAGTATATCCATATATTTTTTCAGTTCAAAAAGCCTAAGACATTCGGGATTGCTTGTAGTAAAGGTTTCTGGCGTTACTTCTACACTTGTATTTTTTTTAAAGAGTTTAGAAAACAGTCCCATAAGTGCCCCCATTAAAGTCCATATTTGTAATTATATTTGATTACTTGGGAAAATTACAATTTTACATAATAATTATATCATTATATATACTTAAAAGCAATGATTATTGCGGATTTATAAGGGAAAAGCAAGAAAAAATCAAAATAAATATCACACCGGCAAAGCCGGTGGTTTTATAACAGCCCTAAAAGGGCACTTTACCAGCACACCTCTAAAAAGGTATCGCAGAAGCTAAAGCTACCTACCGCATTGGCTTCTGCTTTTATTTTTTACTCTTACTTCTTAAATGGATCTTCCCATTCTTTGAATGACAACTGATCGTATATCATATCTTCCTGCTCTTGCTCTCTGATATACTTTGCCATATCATTTTTATTTCCACCTACGGTACTGACATAATATCCTCTACACCAAAAATGTCTGTTTCCATATTTGTACTTCAAATATTATCATCGTACTTTTGCCTTTTGGATATCTCATAAAATCACTTATTCTTCGATTTGCCGGTATCTCTACTAACGAACGATTAAAGGCAGCTGACCAAATGGCTTGGACACGAAAAATGAATGCTATTCGCAATTCTGCTATGGAAATCATAAATCAGGACATAATATTTGTAAGGTGACTTATATCAACCGGGGCGATGATTATTTTGCATCATCTCCCCGATTTCATATATTCACTTATTTTAGATTATTCGCTTTTTGTTTCAGGAGCACTGATAGTGCCACTCATTGAATAGTCTTTTTCATTGTAATATAAATAGACATTATAGCCTTCTGTGTTATCGGCTGAATAGAATCCTTCAAAACTTCCCGGCTCAACCGTATATCCAAGTCCTTTGCATTCCTCGACATAAGCATTAAACTGCTCCAATGATAAGCCGTATGCATCAAACATAAAGATAATTTCATCGTCTCTGCCGCTTTCTACCACCTTGACATCCGGCTTCGGAATTTTGCTACCGAGGTCTGTTTGTGACCATTGATATGCTATCTCTGTTTCTGCTTCGGCAGAATACTTTTTTGAACCGTAATCATAATATACGGTAAAAATTTTATCCTCATCGATATACTTAATGGTAGCAATATCAGGCTCAACTAAGTTATAGTGTTTAATGTCTTTCAGATAAAAGGAGCCGTCATAATAATAACAGTTTATATTTGAAGCAGATTCGCTCGGATTAACAACTCTATCCGCTTTGGCGTGCATTGAAATCGGCCGGCTCTTGATGTCTTCCATTCCTTCATCGCTTGCTTCAAATTTTTCTTGAATATCCGAATAGAAGTTTGCTTTTTCTTCTTCGGTGACACTTATCTTTTCTTTGAAGGTAAGTTCAAAGTTAGTTATCGTATACTGCGTATTGTTCGTGTAGTTAAGGAGAACATAACGGTCACCGTCAACAACACTTTCATCAACCTTCCAAGAAATATCCTCTATGTTAATCTTTTCCTTGGCGGTACTGCCGCCGGGATTATTGGTTGTCTCGCTACTGCCGCCGGGATTATTGATTGTCTCGCTACTGCCGCCGGGACTATTGGTTGTCTTGCTACTGCCGCACCCGGCAAAGCATGCTGCTATACTAAGAACAACAGCTAAAATGGTAAATATCTTTACTTTCTTATTCATAATCTTGACCTCCTAAAAGTATTTGTTAATCCTCGTCAATTTCTACAATTTCGTAGTCCGGGTCTTCAAAATTATCCTCGTCATAGTCATAATCACCGGGATTAGACATATGTAGAATTTCCGCACCTTCACGGGTGCATGAGCATAAGTACAAAGCATATTCTTCTGCATCTTCTTCTGTATCAAAAACTTCATCCTTATACTCTCCGTCAAATAATACCTTAAATTTTGCCATTTTTTCCACCTCCGTTCTTGTTAAAATTTACAGATATCCAATTTACCGCTATGAACCTTCTTGTGACAGTCGTGACAGGGGGATACGATGTTTTCTGCTGTTGCTGCTCCTGAAAACTGATGGTCAAATATATGATGTCCTTGGACTTTCTGCCTTGAGCCGCAAGCCTGACAGGTTTCATAATCTCTTGCTCGGCCTGCTCTTTGTGCCTTAATGTGTGCTGATGAACGTTTCGCCATAATATTAACCTCCAATCATTTTTCTAATACCGCCTTGAATACCTCCTCCGGCACTGAAGGCTCGGTGTCGGAGATGTCTTCAGCCGTTCCGTTGGATGCTGCCTCAATCTGAACCATCAGCTTTGCGTAGTCAGCGATAATTTCCTCGCACTTCACGCTGCAAAGAGCACGCTGCTCCTTGTGATTGGCAAGGATTGTATCAGCGATTTTTGTGACCTGTTCCTCTGTCAAGATGTTACCGCTTTTGCCGTAGGACTTAATTTCGTAAGAGATACCGCCTCCGCAGCTTACGGAAATCTGATGGTAGTTGTCCTGCACATGTGCCCGCTCGTTAGAGAGCAAGAGCATATTGTGATAGTTCTTCGGAAAGAGTTCCTGCAGATATTCTCTCAGCAGAGCTTCCTTAACACTCATTCGACCAGGGAGGTCGTAAACGATACCGCTGTCATCGTTTCGGGTGAGAAGACCGTTAGGAGAAATTGTCATGGGAGCTCCCCAGTTTTTCACCTCGACCACGAACATTCCGTAAGGGGTGATTACGATAGCATCGTATTCTGCCTGGGCGTCTTCATCTTCAAGCTGAACATTGTAGAGGATGCGGATACCCTTGTCATAGGAGAGGAGCTTCAAGGCTCGCTTGGCAATTCGCTCACCGTTCATACCCTTGATGAAGCTGCCAATGGTGTAGCCAAGCTCACCCATGTTGGTTCTGAAGCGGATGTATGTATCGCTTTCGTCCAGACCGTACTCTTTGGCAAGAGCCTCAAAGTGAATCATAATGTCCCGGTCACGGAGATTTTCTGCATGGGTCTTTTCAAAAACGCCCTTTGCCATAGCCCCCTGCAGCTCTGTTAGACGGTCTATGATTTCCTGATTGGTGTACATGGTGTTCTGCTTGGTTCCCAGCCCGTTAAGGCTTTCGATAATCCGGCTCATTCTGTTAGTATTCATTTGAATTCTCCTTCTTTCTTTTGAACTGACTAAAGTTTAGCGCATGCTTTTTCATATATGGTTTTGCGAGAGCAGGTTAGTTTTCGGAGGGAGATTATCGCCGGCTATCTCCTTGCTACGATAAAAGAATAGCACCCAGTTTTTGGTATTTGGTTTTGCCAATGCAAACAAAAGAGCCTGGACGGTAATAGTCCAAGCTCTCGTGTTTTGAGAAGTATTAGGTTGTTTTGTCTGATATTATACTGCGAACTTCGGCTGGAATGACAACCCTGTTTTTTGGGTCAACGATTTCTTTGTTCTCAGCCTCTATGCGTTCGATTGTCTTCCGGCACAAATCAAACTGTTGTGCCTCAATTCCAACCTCCAAAAGATGGTCGCATAGCTCTTGCCTTATGCGAGCGTATGAATCTGTATTTACGTGTTTAGCACAGAGGCGTGTTCCTTCATAGAGTAGAGACATAGCTCTGTCATGACAGCCCAACTCAAAGAAAATATTTGCACACGGGATAATGACATCCTCAATTTTCTGCAAGTCTGTTGGAATGATGATGTCCGACAGTTCCCGTGCATCCTTAACGAACACATCCGTGGACTTCGCACTATCATGTACCAAAGCAAAATACCAGGCACAAACCAAATAGTATTGCAGACGAACATCGGCATATTGCGAAGTGTTTTCTATGATTATTTTCTTTGCTGTATCAATGAGGTCGTTGATTTCTTTTTCTGTACCTCGACCACTTCGCATTAAAATTGTAGCCTTAGCCAGAATATTTTTTGCATATAGGTGATTGCCGTCGTGAGAAAGACCTCGCTTTGAGTAATGAAGTGTTTTCTCAATAGCATCAAACATTTTATTTAGCAAAAATTCTTCATCGGGGTCTTCTGTATCATAAGAACCATCAAGAAGAATATCATAATAATCGGAAACCATATTATAGTAAATGGCATAAGCCTCTTGCTTCCGGAAATGCCTTGCTGCTTTGTCTGCACTTTCAAGGCAGTCCTTCATAGCTTTTTTATCACCGTGGGCAGCATAAATTGAAAATACCAGTTCATAGACTCGCATAATCACGACCGCATCTTGTCTTATGTCACGAATGCAGTTTGTATAGTCACTAAAGTCTATTGCTTTAGCATTGTCAGCAAGAAGGTGACTTGTTTCTGAGAAGATAAAATCCTCTCTATATCGTGGCATATTGAGCAATACAGTAAGCTGCAAGTTTATAAATAGGTCTGTATCACAAATTACTTCCTCACGCCGGCATTGCTTAATAATACTTTCTGCCTGGAAAAGCAATTTCGTCAACTTTTCGATATCTGCAGGAGATTCATCTTTGATACGAGCGTATCGTTCACGATATACCTTACCGACAAGTCCCTGTTCATTGAACTTCTCGATTTTCTTCATCCTGCGGTCACGATAAGCAATCAACTTCTGGAATATCCATTTGTCTTTCAGCTCCGGTGGCAGTTCTGCATCGGCGGCAGTTATATATTTTCGCAGTTTCTTCGGAAAGTTGTTTTTTGTGGATTCCAAATAGATTTTCACATAGAAGTATGTCAAGAACTGCTCTGCAGCATTGATATATTCCGGTGTCCATTCCCAACGATGTACAGCTTCCCGGATTACATTATGCATAGAAAACGTATCGCCGGAAATTGTTAGCCAACCGTCCTTAATAAGTTCATTCAAATCATCCTTGGATACGAGCTGCATAATCTGCTGAAAATAATTGATGTCTATTCCGTCGTCACTGAGCAAAGAGGAAACCTTCATCAAGACTTTCTTTTCTGCTGAAAGCATATTCGCCTCAAAGAGAGCGTCTATGATATTTCCGATTGTATCGCTGGTCTGCTTGTTATCTTTTTCGTAATCAACCTTTTCCGGTGCAATAGCAGAAAAACCGTGCTCATCTGTTAAAGATGCTGCACTTGAAATAGTGATGTGACTATTGGCAATCTGCTTGGCAATCAGTTCAAGAACAAGAGTGTGTCCCTCAACACGTTTCAAAATCTGCTCAAAGCCATCTTGCTCATTATCCTCAATAGAACGACCAAGGTTATCTTCAAAGATACAGCGAAGTGCATTCAAATCCGAAATTGCAGAGAGCTTCATTTCTTGACAGCTCTGATAAAAGGGAGCCTTCCGGCTCAAAAGGATAATCTTTAGCTCTGTTTTAAGAAGTTCCTTCAAATCATCATCGAACTCGCCGGTAAAGTCGTCAATTACTAAAACGGATGAAGTTCCTCTTACAAGTTCACGAATCTTCCGGAGCTTCTTGTCAAAGTATCTTGTGCCGTTCTTGGGTTCTTCGTCTTGTCTTAATGTATTTATTTCAATGTTGCTGTCATTGGATATGGTTGCCTCAATACTGCCTTTGTAATAGACATACAAAGCCGTATCAAACTTTCCTCGGCGGTGTGTCAGGTATTCTCTAATAAACGCACTTTTACCGATACCACCCATACCGGTGAGAAACAGGCAGTTATAATCGGGGTTTGCCAAGAGCCTATCCAATTTTTCAAACTCACGCTCACGTCCATAAAAAATCTTAGGCTTTGCAATTTGAGTGGAATAGATTCTCGGTATCACAAGGTCGGCATACTTTTCGATTTCCTGCAACTGCTCCGAGACCTCCTGCATACTTTGGTATCTGTCTGCGTAATAAACAGCCAAAGCATTATGGAAAAAATCAGATAAGGAGCCGAAAAGTCTATCATCACACTTGCGATAATCATATTGGATTTTGGTAAAATCAAACACAGCATCCGTCTCGCAATCGGGTGCAGTAGGTGTGTAGCCGAACAAGAGATAGAACAGTAATGCACCCACGCCGTAAACATCCGTGTGAGCACCCAGACGTTTGATTTTTGAGGTTTGCAATTCAATTGGAGCAAATCCCTTAGAGTAAGAGAGTCGAACATCACTACAGCTCAGTTTACTTGTTTTTCTGACTTCTTGAATGGAAAGAAGCGAATCGAAATCAAAGAGCTGAATCTGTTTTTGGTATCCGTCAACAACAAGCACATTGTCGGGTTTGGTATCCAGGTAGAGATACCCCTGCTTATGAATGTTACCCAGGACATAAGCTACTTTCTTAACGAGTGTGATACACTCTTTTAGGCTTTCCGGTTTATATGTTGCCAATGTTTTCCTGGAAGAATAAGCTGACAGAATGTAGGAAGTACCATTCTGTCTGAAAACATCAAGCTGATTTGCCATCGAGGAATAATTGGTATCAGAATAAAACAACTGATTTGTACGTGAGAAGTCAGAACGAAACTGCTCCTGTTTTTGAGCAAAGACCTCGGCATCATTAGCCGATGGGGTCAGACCGTTGTTTTCGTCACGAGAGATATTGAGCTTATAAGGATAAAACTCCTTTACTCTGTACAGCGTTTTATCGCCGGTATCAGTTATACGAGCTGCTTCATACACAATGCAAGAGCCACCACGACCTATTTCGCTTTCGATAACACAATGAATTGCTTCGCCTCTATCGTTGCATAAGCGAAGTGGAGTATTCGATTTCAAAGCAATTCTATGGTCCATAAGTTCACCACCTTTTCGTCGTTGTGACTTGATTATAGCGTATGGTTTTCAGAGTTTGGTTTTGCCAATGCAAAATCAATCCTCGGTATTTTCTCCCTTTATGGCAAAAATCTCGCCCATATAGTGTCTGAAAGCGATAAGGGGATTCTCGTCGTTCAACGCCCACTTAAAGAGCCAATCATAAGGATTTCCGACATATAATTCCGGATAGCCTGCATCCAAAAGACGAGCATTTATCGTGTCCAGACATCTTTCAGCATCAGAGAACTTTGCCGAATAGAAAGCATCGTTTTTGCTGATGATGAGCTTTGCCCAATGAGTATAGAAAACAAGGAAAATCAACATCTTCCGAATGATTTCATCATCACCGACTAAATCTCCACGAATGAGTTTGTCAATGTTTTGTCTGCTCGGAAAACAGTAAGCCGCCTTTAACGGCATTAGCTTGTTTTCGGATAAAACCGAAGACAGAGAGCGGTCATACTTGGCGGCATATTCTCTTTCTTGGTAGTTTGCCAGACCGATTATCTGAGAGAAGATAATCCAGGTTGAGGCATCCGAACCGGCAACTACATAATCGTATGGCTTGACCTCTTGCTCCTGTTGACGGATTTCTTCGGTAATAACTTCTGTAGAACGAGTGTCTGTCACACCTTTTCTATGTCTGTCTTCAAACCGATTATAGGTTCTATCTATAATCGTGCCCTCTTGTGCAGCCAATCCGTCTGTCTTGGAAATCTCAGACCAAAGCTCTTGGATGTATTTGATAGCAGTAGCATTGTTGTACTGGAAATCGTTTATATTATCTATGATGTACTGTATCAACTTTTCTTTATCGTCAATGCCATTTATGTATTCGATAATGGTTCCGGTATAAAGAACCTCACGGTTGGAAATGGTTTTTACCTTTTTAGGCACAGGAATACGGTCAATAATCTCTTGTGCCTCAGTATATGAAAGACCGTTTCTCATGCAAAAGTAATAAACAGCCTCGCTTATGGTGTGGCAATCAAAACCACGTTCAAACTGAACACATCTAAAAAAATTGTTAGTCTCATCAACGCCCAAGTTGAACGCAAAACAGATTTGAAAAGCCGTCTTGCGAGCAATTTTCTTGTTCGGTTCAAACCACTCCTTGAAATCACGAGGCGGTTTCACATTAGCTGTCTTGAACTTTTCACGAAGAAACTGTGCCTTTGCAGATGCATCAGCTAAATCACCTTTGTATCCATACTCCTCCATAAATGATGTTAGCGCCTCATCAAACCCACGAAACAGAGTAGCTACTTCAACCAGATTTTCTTCATAGCCGTCATCGTCCATTGACAGTGTTTCAGCCTTGATATTGAGTAATTCTGTGTATTGAGTCATATTCTTATCATTCCTTTTCGTTTTTATTCAATAACTGGTTATTCTGACAAGTAATTACTTTGCGTATCCTTTAGGTCTTGAATCTTTTGTTTCAGATGTAAACTCTAAAATATCATTTGGCGTACAATCAAGAGCTTTACAAATACTTTCTACTTTATCAAGTGCCATATATTGTCCTTTTTTTATTTTCATCATTATATTTGCGGATATGTTAGCCTCACGCATAAGCTGTGCGTTGGAAATATCTCGTTCAATCATTAAGTGTAAAAGTCTTTTATAACTGACTGCCATATTGTACCTCCATTTTTCACATATTGTATCACGGAAATGTGATTATTTCAATAGAAGTCAAATATACTATCGTTACTCCTTCTGCGTTGTAAATAGATGTGACACATTTTTAGGTAAAAAATAAATCAAAGTTTGGTATAGTGTTTTTTAAAAGCATTAGTAAAGGTTACTATGAAATATTGACAATGGTATCTTATTGAAATATAATATTCTTAATTTAGTAAATACAGAATTTTACTGCAATGGATATATTATGAATGCAGGTGGCTGCGAACATTCCAGCGTATGAATAAAAATTTATAAAAAAGTCAAATTACAAGAAATTTGCAAAAAAACGCCATTTGTACCTGTTATAATTAAGGTGTAAGAAAGCTTATTCAAAATAATGACAATTTTAAGAAAAGAGAGGTATGCGTTATGAAAAAAACAATCAAAAAGATATTTATAGCAATGTGTTTAATTACTATGACAGCCGCAGCCGCAGCTTGTGGCAACGATAATGCAGCTTCGTCAAGCAGCTCATCGGCAGACTCAAGTGGTGTACAACAAACCGTCTTTAACGAAAGGGCTACGGAAAAAGACACTGAAGCTACGGAAAGCAGCACCAAGGCTACGGAAAAAGGCACCGAAAAGGCAACAGAGAAAAAAAGCGAAACCGGTTCTTCTAAATCGGATAAAGACAAGAAAAGCAAAAGCTCTAAGTCTGATAAGGACAAGAAAAGCAGTTCCTCTAAGTCTGACAAGAAAAACAGCAGCAGTAAGAACAGCAGCTCCAATAACAATAACTCCAACAATGGCGGCGGTGAAATAACCTATTATTACACCACTACAACAACCGGCGGCAGTACAGGAAGCAGCTCCGGCAGCAACAGCTCTGCACCTAATCAGAACAGCAGCTCCGGCAGCAACGGCTCAAGTAAAAATAATAATTCCGGCAGCACAGGCAAGAGCAACAATTCAAGCAGTTCGCAAGACCCACACGCCGGCAAGACTTGGCACGAGGCTGAGTACAAGGTTATTAACCACCCTGCCGAAACTGAAAAGGTATGGGTTGTAGACCAGCCGGCAACTACAAAAGAAGAGCCTGTTTATGAAACACACGATGTTACTATTTGCAATGTATGCGGAGCTGACATTACAAATGCTGAGTATAGAAAACAACACCTTATTGCACACACTAAAGCAGGCGAAGGTGGAAGTTACCACAATGAATGGCGTGAGATTCAGGTAGGCACAAAAACCGTAAAAGTTCCCGAAAAAGGACACTGGGAAGAAAAAATAGTAAAACCGGCGTGGACCGAAAAGAAGCTTGTTCGTGAAGCAGGCTGGTATTGATATATTAAATGCATAATCAGTTAAAGTAAAACAGTCACTTTTTTGAATAAAGAAAGTGGCTGTTTTTTTGCCTGTGAAGGTATAAAATGAATAGTTTTCTTGAATAGGGCGAAAGCCCTATTTTTTATTGAAGGCTTTAAATTGTGCTAATTTTTTTATAATTTATTTTGTAGGCTCTCTTTCTTACCCCAACTTTTATTACAGAGCCTTATAAATTTAACCTAATTCTGCATATTAATCTGCTCGCCCTTGATTGGTGCATAGGCAATCAGCTTATCTCCGTTTAGGTCTTCCTTATGCATATCTACTCCGCTGATTTGGTGGTTTTCATAGGTATTGTAATAATAAATTCCCTTGTCTGTATTGCAGCAGGAGGTGTACAAAGTAATCTCGTACTTGTCTTTTTCAAGCTTGCAGCATCCCCTTTGTTGGTCTACACTGCCGAGAATATGGAAAAACTGGCTTACACTTTCTTTCTCGGAATCTCCGGAAATAGAATTCATTTTTACAAAGGCTGCACGTACAAACCTAGACTGGGAGGACAGATCTCCCGGAAGGCCAATAGCACCCATTCCACGACTGTACCGATTCAGCTCTAAGTCCCTTGAGAAGGTATTGCTTTTGTTTTCTGCCGAAAGCTGCATATAGTTGTTCAGATTAAACATTTGATAGTTAAAGGGTGGATTATTGGTAAGGATTCCTATAGGGTTATCATAGATTTTTAGCCCCTCCTCCACCGATTCTAAAGTAATGCATTCGTTTTTGTCTGCAATAATCCAATGAAGCTGAGCCGTAGGCAGATTTTCCGTAAACGGTGTATCAATCAAATTGATATGCCCTAAAACCTGCCGTGCCTCCTTTACTGTGGAGCATTTCCCCAAAATTAAAGGAATCAGCTCAAACTGGGTAATATTGTCCTTTTCCCCCGTCGGCTTTTTGTAATGGGCATTTCCCACAAAATTTAGCCCCGCTATTCCAAGTCCCTTCTCATTAACTGCATCATAATATAAAGGATAGTCCTGCAGAACACACGCCATTCCAATCATTGCATAATGGTTTTTTATCTGACCGCCGTTTTGCAGGTTAAGCACATAGCCTCTTGGCGTAATTACTATCTGATCTCCATAAGAAATTTCATAGTCTAAGGTTCTTCCAAAATAAAAATCCTTTGTTTTATAGGTTGCGGCCGTACACATAATTTCTCCCTCCGATAATCCACTTTTATTGCTTAATGGCAGGTTTGAACAACTGCTGTTTTAAATAGCTTGCCACATATTATATTTACCATACATATGTCACTCTATTTAATAGGAAAACCACAGATATTCCTATTAATACCAGCCGGCCTCACGCACAAGCACCTTTTCTGTCCATGCGTTTTTAACCACCTTTACCTCAAAGTGACCTTTTTCCTCAACCTTTATTGTTTTTGTGCCTGTCTGCACCTTTTCTGTTTCTATACTAAATTTACCTGTATGGCCTTTGGAAATTTCTATGCTGCTGTGGTCGTGGTCAAAGGTAATATCTTTGCCGCAGTCACTGCATATTGTAACCTTTTTAATACTGTATATAGGCCTTTCGTATGTAAATCCGGCTTGGTCTACTACCCAAACCTTTTTTGTTTCTGCGTCGTGCTTAACATACTTATACTCTGCATTATGCCATGCTTTGCCTGCATGGCTATTTTCAGGGGCTGTGCCTGAATTTGATGAGCTTTGTGAACTGCTTTGACTGCTGCTTGTTGAGGAGCTGTATGAGTAACTGTAGGTGGTTTGCAAATCGGTGCTTTTGCTGTTATTTTCATTGTCGTTTTTATCAGCTTTAGACGAACTGCCGGATTGGCTTTTGTCCTTACTCTCTTCTCGGGAGCTGTTTTTGCTGTCATCCTTATTCTTCAGCTTTTCCTTCAGTATTTCAAAAATATCATTTTCGGTGCTTTCATCGTCAGTCTGTTCCTTGGTGCTTGCTTGCTGTACCTGACTTGAGCTTGAAGATGAGCTGCTTGAAGAGGATGAATCATTGTCAGAGCTTCCGCAGGCAGTAGCAGCTAATGCAACCGAGGCTATAATTATAGCCACTAATACTTTCTTTAATGTTTTCATAATATTTCTCCTTTCAACTAAATGAAACATATTAATATTTTATATATAATTAACTATGCCCTACACAAAAAGCAGTGCCTTTTGGTGTGAATTAGATACTTTTCAGCACTATTGCACACGTCGTATCAAACATTGCACAATAAAGGGTGACATAATGAAAAATATATGGTATAATGTGTGCAAGTGCTGATAGTTCTAAAATAATAACCGTTGGTTTATTGTGTATAAACAGTGCAAAATAATTTATGGAGGCATAATATAATGAACGAAAAGAAAATCCCTTACAAAATCTATCTTGATGAAAGCGAGATTCCTACACAGTGGTACAATGTGCGTGCTGATATGAAAAATAAGCCGGCACCACTGCTAAATCCGGCTACACTAAAGCCGATGACTGCACAGGAATTAAGTCCTGTATTCTGCGACGAGCTTGTACAGCAGGAGCTTAACGACACTGACCCATACATTGACATTCCAGAAGAAATTCAGAATTTCTACAAAATGTACAGACCGTCACCGCTAATAAGAGCTTATTTCTTGGAGAAGGCTCTTGGCACACCTGCAAAAATTTACTACAAATTTGAAGGTAACAACACCAGCGGAAGCCACAAGCTAAACAGTGCCATTGCACAGGCTTACTACGCTAAAAAGCAGGGCTTAAAGGGTGTTACAACCGAAACAGGTGCCGGTCAGTGGGGTACTGCACTTTCTATGGCGTGCTCTTACTTCGGACTGGACTGCAAGGTTTATATGGTAAAGGTTTCCTACGAGCAAAAGCCTTTTAGGCGTGAGGTTATGCGTACCTATGGTGCAAGCGTAACTCCTTCACCGTCAACCGAAACAGCTGTGGGAAGAAAAATCCTTAAGGAGCACCCGGGCACAACAGGCAGCCTTGGCTGTGCAATTTCTGAGGCCGTAGAAGTGGCAACCTCTACACCGGGCTACCGTTATGTACTTGGCAGTGTGCTTAACCAGGTACTTCTTCACCAGTCGGTTATTGGTATAGAAGCAAAGGCCGCACTTGAAAAATACGGCGTTAAGCCTGACATTATTATAGGCTGTGCCGGCGGCGGTTCTAACCTGGGCGGTCTGATTTCTCCGTTTATGGGTGAAAAGCTGAGAGGTGAAAAGGACTACAGAATTATAGCTGTTGAGCCTGCCTCCTGCCCTAGCCTTACAAGAGGTAAATTTGCTTACGATTTCTGCGACACAGGTATGGTGTGTCCTCTTGCAAAGATGTATACACTAGGCAGCGGCTTTATTCCGTCTGCTAACCATGCCGGCGGCTTGCGTTACCACGGTATGAGCTCTACCCTTTCACAGCTTTACCATGATGGACTAATGGAAGCAACCTCGGTTGAACAAACCTCAGTATTTGCTGCAGCAGAGCAGTTTGCAAGAGTTGAGGGAATTTTACCTGCACCTGAAAGCAGTCACGCAATAAGAGTTGCTATTGACGAAGCACTAAAGTGCAAAGAAACAGGCGAAGAAAAAACTATTCTGTTTGGCTTAACCGGTACAGGCTACTTTGATATGTTGGCTTACGAAAAGTTTAACGACGGCGTTATGACCGACTATATACCAACTGATGATGACCTTAAGCCTGGTTTTGAGGGTATTCCAAAATTCCCGGGTAATGAATTTTAATTTGAACTAAAAAGTTAAAAGTTAAATTTTACAGCACATTATGTGCATTACTTTCTAAAACAGGTGTTGGCGTACAGCCTCACCTGTTTTTACTTTATTGATTTTTTAGGGGCAGACATAAGTGTTGCCGGCAGTGACGAACGAATCATAATTACAAAGTAATTAATAAATGTTTCTCTTGGGCGTTTATCCCTTTCGGCAAACCAATCTACAATAGCTCCTGCTATTGCTTCGGCATACAGGTTAGCTAAAAAATCCTTAAAATCGTCTGTTACGCTTAGCCCGTACTCCTGTTCCACACCGTCTATAAGACTGCGTGTAATTTCAAGAAAATCGTCATCCAAAAATCGTTTCATTTGAACCATTCCCAGACTGTCAAAGGCACAATTAAGAATATGTGTATTCTTGTCAATATAATCTATTACAAAGTTAATTGCGTCTTCATAATCAACCAACAGGTCAAACTGCTTTACAACCTCTATAGCCTCTTGCTCAAACATCCACTTAAGCAGTGCATATATATCCTCAAAATGATAATAAAAGGTTTTACGGTTCAGCTTGCAGTCCTCTATAATCTCACTGACTGTTATTTTTCCAAAAGGCTTTTTCATCATAAATTTTTTCAGCGAAGCCGCCAAAGCCTGTTTTGTTTTTAATGTTGCCTCCCGATGCTTCATAAACCATCCCCCTTTGTTTAGTAATTATACACTTACACCCTGCCCTTGACAACGGACATATACGGACATTTGTCCATAAAACCTAACTTTTTGGCGTAAAAAAGAAATTAATCCACACAAACCACAGCAATTTGTTGGTTTTATAATTAATATTTTTGCTGTATACTATATTCAAGTTAAAGATATACGCAGATATTCGGGAAGGAGTCGCTTATGATTACTAGGCAGTACAAGATTGTTATGAGCGTACCCTTGGGCAAAAGGTACGGTACTCTTGCATTTACCGAAAACAACGGGGCAATTAAGGGTACCATGTCACTTTTTGGCAAAACAGAGCCTGTCGAGGGTACGCTAAGTAATGACGGCAAAGTGGAGCTCAGCGGCATTTTTTGTACGCTAATCAGAAATATCCCCTTTAAGGCTGTGGGAACAGTTGCCGAAAACAAAATTTCACTCAATGTACAAGGGCAACGAAGCCACTTTAGAATAAACGGTACAGAGGTGTAAAAAACACCGCTTCGTACTTTTAGCCTTTTCTTACTTTATATATTGAGTAAATATATCCATAACTAATACATTCTCTAAAACAAACAAGGCGGCTGTAAGCCGCCTTGCTTGTTGTTTGCCGAAAAAACTATTTCTTCCCTCGTAAGCATCAAAACAGATACTTCAGATAATTTTTTATTCTTTCACTTAATTATAGTCTTTTTGAAAGGAATAGTTAATATATTAAGGAAATTACTTTAATCTATAATAGCAAGTATTTTTACCTGCACCTTCTTTTTTTAATTCCTCTGAATCAACTAATTTTCTCAATGCTCTTTCAATAGAACTTATGCTTAAAGAAGGGCAAAGCTCATGAATATCTTGTTTGGTAAATCGCCCTATTTTATTCATAGTTGCTTGTCTTACCATTTCAATAGCCGGTAATTTTACTTCTATAAGAGCAAATCTATCTTCAAAATCTTTGTATGCAGAAAGAATTGTACCTAATAGGTATTTGATAAAAGGAATAACATCTTCTTTTCCCTCATGCCATCCGTACTGTGACTGCCTTAATGCGTCATAATACAAATCTTTATTTTTTGCAATTTTTGATTCCAAGGAAATGTATTTACCAACATAAAACCCATTTCTATATAACAATAGAGTTGTAAGTAAACGGCTCATTCTACCGTTACCATCATTAAAAGGGTGAATACAGAGAAAATCATGTATAAAAATAGGAATGGCAATCAATGGTTCTACTTCAAAATTTCCTATTACTCTATTATATTCTTCACATATTTTATCAAGTGCTTCAGGTGTTTCAAAGGGAGAAAGAGGAGTGAAAAGTGTTTCAACATGACCATCAGGATATGATGCACTAATATAGTTTTGTACACTTTTTGTCTTGCCTGCCATAGGGTTATTCATATGATTATATAAAATCTTATGAAGCTGTAATATATAATTCTGTGAAGCCGGAATTGTATCGAAACTATCATGTATAACATTTAGTACATCTCTATAGCCTGCAATTTCTTGCTCATCACGATTTTTAGGAGTTGTCCTATCCTCTACTAACTGTCTTATACGAGTGTTAGTTGTTACAATACCTTCAATAGCATTAGATGCTTCTGTGCTTTGTATTTTTGCAATTTCAACTAATTTTTCTAATTCTTCCGGTCGTTGCTTAAGGTATAATTCTTGTTTTCCAACCTCTTTATATATTGCAGCTACTAATCCCAGAATTTCTGAGTCCCATTTTTGGTTTTTAATTTCAGAATAATTAAAGGTCCTCATAACCTCACCTCCATGACTATTCCCTTTAATAATAGTATAATTTAAGGGAATAGTCAATGTATTAAGAGAATATTCCCTTAATATTATAGAGTATTAAAGGTTAAATATGCTAAAGTATCATATAAGCAACAGCCCTCTATCATCATAAACTGATGCACCATTATCATTTCCACAGCTAATTGCTCGGTCAAGTGCCATAATTGCGGCCATTGCACCGTCAAGCTTCTCTGTTAATTTTTCTTTATGTGCCTTTATTTTTCCTGCCGGGTATGTAATAAAATGATGTGACCCAATAAAAAAGAGAGGCAACTTCAAAAACAGGCTGCTGTTTCTTAGAGGCTTTTCGGCTTTTAATTTTTAATTACAGAGTAAAAATAAGCTCAAGAACATTTTCACCGTTTATATAGTTATACACTATGTCGGTACAAAGCTTTTTTACAATAATTATTCCCATTCCGCCCTTGTCAAAATCGTCAAAATCATTTTTTGGCATAGCCTTAAGACAGTCAAATTTCTTACCGTTGTCTTTGAAAATAATGCTTATCTTATCATCGTTTTTATTGTACAAAACCGATATTAAATCAGCACCGGAATAATTTACAATATTTGAGAAAACCTCATCACAGGCAAGAAAAATCTTCCTTTTCAGCTTATCCTCTAAATCCGTCTTAAAAATATATTCCCGTATTTTTTCCAATTCCGAGAGTCGGCAGTTCAGCTTTAAAGTGCTGTCTTGGCACTGTACTGCAAGCATTGTTATATCGTCAAATTGCTCACCTGTGTTTATAAATTCTATCAATGAGCTGCTTATACCTTGGCATAAGCCTTTGGCAGTATGTTGTGTACCGGTGCAGGCATCTAAAAGTCTTTTTTCACCGAAAAACTCTTTATTCTCGTTGACAGCCTCGGTTACACCGTCAGTATAAAGGTAAAGAATATCTCCGTTTGAAAAATCAGCGGTGTACTGCTTATATTCAGAATCATCAAATACACCCAAAGCCATACACGGAGGGCAATTAAGAAATTCCGCTTTCCCGTTTCTGATTATAACCGGCTTGTTATGACCGGCATTTACATAACAGAATTTGCCCGATGCTTTGTCAAAAATCGCAATAAACGCCGTTACAAACATCTCCTCCGGATTAGACCGGCAAATATCAAGATTTATTGATTTAACGGTTTCTGCAGCGTTTGAAATATCCGTAAGCTTTTCCCTTATAAGGGTTTTTACAAAAACCATAAACAATGACGCCGCTACGCCTTTTCCGGAAACATCTCCGATAACGGTACATACATTTCCGTTTTTAAGAGGAAAGCTGTCGTAGAAATCACCGCCAACCTGTCTGGCAGATTTCATTCTTGCCGATATCATAAAGCTGTCGGACATACAGATATTTTTTTCCTTGGATATAATGCCGTACTGTATCCGCCGTGCAACCTCCAGCTCTGTTTCCGCTTTTGCCCTTTCCCCTGCAAGTGCTTCTATTTTATCAACATAGCTGTCAATATCCGCAGCCATTTCATTGAAAAAGCTTGCTATAAGCTGTATTTCGTCATTTGTTCCCAGGTCTATAGGCTGAAAGGTCTTTTTGCCGACTTTTTTATCAGTTATGTAATCCTTCATACCGTTAAAAACCATAGTTATAGGATTGTATACTTTCTTTTTGATAAATAATGCCATTAGTGCAAACAATAAAAAAAGTACAATAATAACAATAGACATCTTCAGAACTGTTTGGGATATAATTTCCGTATAAATTTTTTCCAGAGAATAATCCGCACACACTAAGGCTGCGGGATTATTATTTTTGTCGTAAATACAGTTAAACGATGATGAAAATCTTCCATATGTTTCGTTGCTGTACTCATATACGGTTGATTCTCCGCTGTTCCATGTTTTTACCTCTGCATCAAAAAGCTTATGCTCTACAATCGTGCCGGCTTTTCTGTCTGACAACACCTCTCTGTTTTTCTCCTCGTCGGCTGCAACCACCATAACATATTTTATTTGATTATTTTCCGTATCCGGAATATATATAAATATATACTCTAAGCCCTCGCCTATACATATGCTTCTAAGGCTTGACTGTAGATAACTATACCTTTTGGATGACGGATTATTTAGCAGACCCTCCATATCATAGTCACTTGCAATTTGGGATACAATATACGACGCACTTTTGGCAATATTTGTTGTGAGTCTTGTGGTTCGCTGAATGTTGTCAATACAGCTAAGCGAACCAAAGACCACAATAGCCGCCAAAAACACCGCACAAATATAAACAACTATCCTCTTTAATAAAGAATTTTTCATTTTTCTATATTAATTTTTTGGTCAAAGCCTGTTAATTTAAAAACATCGTACACCTCGTCGGATACATTTATAATTTTAAATTCACCCTTGCCCGACATTTTTTTATAGGCAGAGACCACCTGACGCAAGCCGGCCGAGGAAATATACTCAAGCTTTGCAAAATCAAAGACAAGGCTTGTAATGTCACTACCCAGCTTAGATAGAGCATCCTCAAGCTGAGGTGCTGTCTGCGTATCCAGCCAGCCGATAATTTCCAGCTCCGCCTTATTTCCGTCTGTTTTATTAATAATATCCATTTTAATAACCTCCAAAAATCAATCAAAAAATGCAAGCTTATCGAGTGCTTCTATTGCACTTGCAAGATATTTGTCGTCTGTAACAGGCCACTTATAGTTCAATCGGTAAAGAGCCTGAGAAGTAAAGCTGTTGCTGTAGTCCAGTATGTAAATATCATTTTCATTATGAGATGTATAAGCGATAAGTCCTGAAACAGCATCGGAATTGTTACTGCTCTTTGCAAAATTCTTCACAGCGGCTTCAAAGTCCTCATCTCTTACAATATCAATTTTAAAGCCATAGTCACGCATTGCGTAAATTAAATCCGACATAAATATGCGGTGGCTGTTGCATGCATGGAATACTGTAAATCTTCTGTCAGTCTGTGCAAGCTTCAAAACCGAAAGTGCTGTAGAATCAATAGGCGAGAATTCCGTGCTTTCGTGCATACTGCCCATTGGGAATTTACCGACAGCCTTGTAGCCCTTTAAGCTTCTTAGGAAGCCGTTTGTAATAAAGTTAATCTGGAATTCTCCGTCAGAATTTCTGCTCATAAGGTTGCCCACACGAATAATCTTTCCGTCAAGGCCTTCTGAAACAGCCTCAAGCACTGCCCTTTCGGCAAGGAATTTTGTTCGGATATATTCGTTTGTGATACTCTGACCAATGTACAAATCATTCTCACAGAAAAGCCTTGACATTGGCGGGACTCCGTCCGAGCCCTCTCCGCCCACAGATACAGTAGAAATTTGAATTAATCTGCGTCCGTTATTTTTGCAAAGCTCTATAAGATTTTCAACGCCCTTTACATTTATTTTTTCAAGAACATCATCAGCCGCAAAATGCTTAACACAGGCCGCACAGTTAATAAGGGCGTCAAATTTATATTGGGCAAGAGAGTCAACCTGCTCTTTTGATGTTATATCTCCGTCTATACATACTATACGCTCCTTGAACATCTCCCTGCAAGGATTATCAAAGTAATACATCAGCATATTCATCATGCGTTTTTCAGGGGATTCATAGCTTCCCTTTCTTACAAGGCAATATACCTTACCGTCATAATTGTCAAGGTATGCTTTAAGAAGATGTATTCCCAAAAAGCCTGTTGCACCTGTAAGCATTATGTCGCCGAGCCTCTCCTTTGTTATCATATTCACATTATCAACGGTGTTGCCGCTTATAACGCTCTGTATTCTGTTGTAATTATAGCTTGAAAATTCGTTATCGCCTGCTGCTTCCTCTGACGGCTCGCTGTCATCGGCAAGCTCTGCAAGCTCCCTTACAGTAGGGTACTTAAATATGTCGGCATATACAACAGAAATATTCTTTGAAAGACACATTACAGCAACCTTTGAGGCTGTTAATGATGAGCCGCCTAAGTCAAAGAAGCTGTCGTTTATGCCTACGCCCTCAATGCCCAAGGCTTTTTCAAAAATTTTGCAAAGCTCTGTCTGCAAAGCAGTTACAGGTGCTTCGTAATTATCGCCTACTATATTTACATCAGGTGACGGCAAAGCCTTTTTGTCTATCTTGCCGCCCGGAGTTATAGGCATACTATCAATATGTACAAAGAATGACGGCATCATATAATCAGGAATTAACGGCTCCAGGAATTTCTTAAACTCTTCGTCAGGTATACTTTCACCTGTATAGTAAGCGGCAATATATTTATTTCCACCCTTTTCAATAACCTTAACCGCCGAGCTTTTTACAAGTTCGTTTTTAAGCATTGCACCCTCAATTTCACCAAGCTCTATACGATAGCCTCTGATTTTTACCTGGGAATCAATTCTGCCGATATACTCAATATTTCCGTCGCCCTTCATACGAACCATATCGCCTGTTCTGTAAAGTCGCTTATCGTCATTGCATACAGAGTACGGATTTTCTACAAAAACAGCGGCTGTTTTTTCAGGTAAATTATGATAGCCCCTTGAAATCTGGCGGCCTGCATGGCAAAGCTCGCCGGAAGCCCCTACAGGAAGTCTGTTTAGCTCTTTGTCAAGAATATAGCTGCGAACATTAAGCTGTGATTTTCCTATTGGTATATTATCATACTGCTTATCAACAAAAAATTCAGTTGACGAAACTGTATTTTCAGTTGGGCCATATCCGTTTACCATTTGATAGGTACGGTTACGGTAATATTTAAACTTTTCGCCGCCAAGGGTTGCAAATCTAAGGCTTGGAGCGTCGTCCAACAATTCTGCCACCAGTTCGCCCATTTGTGTTGGGAATGTAACGGTTGTCAGCTTTTCGTCCTTTATGCACTTGCAAACTGCCACAGCATCTTTTCTTATATTTTCAGGGAATATATATAGAACCGCACCAACGGTAAGCGGGGCAAATAAATCAAATACAGACGCATCGAAGCAGAAGCTTGCAAATTCAGAAGCAACATCGTCAGCGGTTAATTTTCTTGCAGAAGTAATATACTCAATTAAATTCATTAAATTTCTGTGTTCAAGCATAACTCCCTTTGGCTTGCCTGTTGAGCCTGATGTATAAATCATATAAGCAAGATTTTCAGGGGCAGGCGGCGTAAGCTTAGCAGAAAGCTTAAAGTTTTGTGACTCCTTAGCTACATCGTCAAGACAAATTACATTTTTATCGTAGAAGCCTACAAGCTCACGGTACTTGCTTACTACAATAAGATTTTCTGCTCCGGAATCCTTAAGCATATATTCAATTCTGCTTTGCGGATATTCCGGATCAAGAGGAACATATGCTCCGCCGGCCTTCATTGCACCAATATATCCAACAGTGAAATCCTTTGTTCTTCCGCAAAGAATACCTGCTACCTTTTCCCTGCCAAAGCCTTTTTCCGTAAGCCTTTGTGCAACATAGTCCGACATTCTGTCAAGCTCCTTGTAGGTAAGCTCTCCAAATTCATCTCTTACAGCAGGTCTGTCAGGATATTTTGCCACTGTTTCTCTGAACAAATCAACAAAGGTTTTGCCTATATGCTCAGGATTATCAATCATCTTTGTTTCTTCTTCAAACATAAGCCTTATATCCGTTGGCTTAGAGGCACTTAGAAGACCCTTTGCCGAGGTTACAAGGTTGTCTGCAAGATATTTGACAGTTTCCTCACGGTACATATCGCTTCTGTATTCAATCTCAAAGACAAATTTATTTCTTTCAATAGAAATACTTACAGAAACAGGTGCCTTTGCCGCATTAAGCTGAACAGGCTCCTCACTTGCAAACTCTCCGCCTATTGTATCAAACTCAAAGTTATCTCCCTGATAAACAACCATTGCGTCAGCCTTAATATTAAATTCTCGGCTTATTTGTGCAAAGGAGTATATGTCGTTATTCATTGAGCCAATAAGCTGCTCCTGAACGCCTGCAAGATAATCCTTTGTACTTCCGGAAAAATCACAGTAAACAGGCAGTGTCTTTACAAGCATACCCACCGTTTCGGAAAGCCTTGAATCATTTCTGCCGTGATAAATTGTAGTGAAAACAGCTTTATCCTTAAAATTGTATTTACCAAGTGTAAGACCAAAGGCAGAAATAAAGAATACATTTTCGGTAATTCCGCTCTTTTTGCAGAAAGCCCTTACTGCCTGAACTGAAATTTCAGAAATTTCCTTTCTGAAATTCTCCGCCGCAGGGGCAGAGCCCTCTTTATCAGGATAGAAATTATTACTGCCGCCTGCGTTTTCAAATACGGATTTATAATAGCTTTCTGCATCTTTATATACATCACTTTTTAGAGCGTCACTGTTGTCAAGGGCAAGGTCATAGGAGGTATATTCCTCTGCCTTTAGGTTTTCGCCTGCGTAGGCTCTGTTTATATCGTTGATAATAATTGCAAGGGAGGTGCCGTCGGCAATTATATGGTGAATATCAAGGAACAGATAATTTCCGCTGACTGTTCTGTAAAGCTCAAACCTGAAAAGCTGTTCATTAAAGAGCATATACGGACGAACAAGGGTTGCTCTGTTCATTTCGTCAATTATCGGAGTTTTATAGCTAAGGCTGTCGTTCCGCCTTTGCATAACATTTCCGTCGTCGTCCATAAACAGACGGGTTTTCAAATATGGGTGGGCCTCAACTGTTTTATCAATAGCCGTTGCAAGTTTTTCAAGGTCAACACCCTTACCCAGCTTCAACAGGTACGGAATGTTATAAATTGTTGTACCCATATTTGCGGTACACTCAATGAAAATACCCTCCTGCGTATTTGTCAGCGGATAAATTTCACGAGCCTCTCTCTTTTGGCTCTTTCCTGCACCTGCAATAAACCTTTCAAGCTTTTGAACGGTAGGATTATTCTTTATATCCGAGGTTTTGATTACTATATCAAACGCCTTTGAAAGCAATATGTTCAGTCTGATTGCACTGATTGAAGTAAGTCCCGAATAGTAAATATCCGAGGTTATGCCAAACTCTGTGTGACCAAGTGCGTCAGCAACACAGTCAAATATTTTTTGCTGAACCTCATTTTCAGGCTTAATAATTTCCTCTGCCTTTTTCTCCGGCTTTGGAAGCTCCTTTTTATTTACCTTTTGGTTTTGGTTAAGAGGTATTTTGTCAATTTGCATTGTTACGGCAGGCACCATATAAGGCGGTTTTGTTTCTCTTATAAAATCATTAAGAGAATTTATATCTACCCTGCTGTCAGACACAATATATGCGGCAATGTATTTTCCGCCTGTCGGCTCATCGAAGGCAACTACCGTTGCATCCTTTATGCCCTTATATCTTCTTATAACCTCTTCAACCTCAGAAAGCTCTATTCTAAAGCCCCTTATTTTAACCTGTGCATCTTTTCTGCCGATTATCTGAATATTGCCGTCTGTAAGGTATCTTACAATATCTCCCGAATGATACATAGTTTCATAGCCCTCTGTATCATCATAAATATTTTTCGTATAAACCTCGGCGGTTTTTTCAGGCTTATTCAAGTAACCTCTTGAAACCTGATAACCGGCTATCATCAGCTCTCCGCAAGCACCACAAGGCAGAATATGACCGAATTTATCGGCTACATAAAGCTTCACATTGTCAAGCGCTTTACCTATAGGTATGTTATTGTAATATTTATCAACCTCAAAAACAGTTGTAAAGATTGTATTTTCTGTTGGGCCGTAGCCGTTTATAAGCTTAAAATTCTTCGGCGGTTGGCAAGGTACAAGCTTTTCGCCGCCTACTGACAGATATTTAAGGCTCTTGCAGTCAATTCCCATAGCAAACTGTCTGCCCACCTGGGTTGTCATAAAGGCATGCGTAATACCGTTGGATTCAAAATAATTATTAAGCGCAATAAGGTCAAGACGGATTTCCTCGGGAATAATATGAAGCTCTGCACCGTTTGCCAAAGCACCGTAAATATCCATCATAGATGCGTCAAAGCCAAAGGAGGCATATGCCGCTAATTTGGTATTGTAATCTACATCATAATATTTCTTATACCAATGGCAGAAAGCCGTAATATTGCCATATTCAAGCATACAGCCCTTTGGTACACCTGTTGAACCCGATGTGTACAAAAGGATAAATAAATCGTGCAGACCGGGCTTTTTTAACTCAATATTTTTGTCCTCAAGCTGCATAATTTCATCAGTAAACAGCACCTTGCCCTTAAAGCCGTCAACCAATGGCAAAAGCTCTCTGTCTGCAATAAGAAGCCTTGCAGAGGAATCCTCAAGCATATACATAAGTCTGTCCTTAGGGTATGTTGGGTCAAGGGGCTGATATGCCGCCCCGGCTTTAATTACGCCAAAAGGCGCAATAGCCATAAACTCGCACCTAGGAATAAGAATTGCTACAACATCTTCTTTACCAACACCCATTGACAATATATGCTTTCCAAGCCTGTCGCTTATTTCGTCAAGCTCTTTATATGTGTATTTTCTGTCTTTAAATACAACTGCTGTATTGTCAGGCTCTGCCTTAACAATATCAGCAAATGCATCTGATATTGTCTTTTGCCTGTCGTACTCACTTTCTGTACTGTTAAATTGGGCTATTTTATTAAGTGCATTTTCTGAAATAATTGAAATTTCTGAAATATACTTTGATTTCAGCATTGAGGACATTGCCGCCTCGTATGCTTCAAGAATTTCGTCTACGAAAGCCTTGTTGTACATATCACTGCGATATTCGGCTGTAAGTACATACTCGTTGTTATAATCCCTTACCTGAATAAGCAGCGGCATTTTCGGCATATCCAGTGAAAGGTCAATGCCGTTAGCTACAGTATCGCCTATTGGGTAATCGTCACTAAGCTCTGCCTGATATGCAAAAACAAGGTCAGAATTAAGCCCGTATTTAGCACAAATATCTGAAAATGGGAAAATATCATTAGCCATTGACGATACAAGCTGTTGGGATAGCTTGCTCATATATGCTTGTATAGTCGTTTTATTCTCAAACGAACAATAAACCGGAAGCGTCTTAACAAGCATACAAACTGTATTTTCAAGCCTTGAATCATTTCTGCCGTTATAAATTGTAGCAAAAAGGCTGTCGTCGGAATTTGAATATTTGGTCATAAGAACACCAAACAGACCTGTAAACAGGGTATTTGGTGTAACACCGAGCTTGTCACAGTAGGAAAGAATTTTATTTTCCGAAATTCTTATATGCTTCTCTGTATAACCCTTTTCAGGTTTTTCCCCTGAATTATCGGGAAGAGGAAGCGACTCCGTTTCAAGCCCGTCAAATATGCTGTCAAAATATTTTTCGGCTTTTTTATACTTGCCGTCCTTAATCTGCTGTTCCTCGTCAAGTGCGGCGTCAAAGCCTGTATAGGCTTCCTTTTCAAGCTCTTCTCCTAAATATGATTTATTTATATCTGCAAAAATTATATCATAGGAGTTTCCGTCTGCAATAATATGATGGAAATCTGTAAGAAGATATTTTTTGTCCTCGGTTACATAAATCTCGGCACGGAACAGGCGGCTTTTTTCAAGCTTAAAAGGACGAACAAGATTATTTTTGACAGAATTAAATTCTTCGTTTGTAAGTTTTATAATTTTCGGTATAAACTCCTCATTACAAGGGTTTTGCACCATTTCGCCGTTATCATCCAAAAATACCCTTGTAAGCAGGTAAGAGTGTGCCTTTACTGTATTGGTAATAGCATTAGAAAGCTTTTCTGTATCTATATTTGAATCCAGCTTAAACAGGAAAGGAATATTGTATACGGTGCTGTCCGGATTTTTACTGCACTCTGCAAATATACCCTTTTGCGAGCCTGTAAGAGGATATACATCTCGTTTTTCATATGTTCTGATTTTCGGTGCAAGCTTTATGTAATTTTCCAGCTTTTCAACCGTATTATTATCGTGAATGTCACCTGTTTTAATTGTTACACCAAATTCATCGGAAAGAACAATACAAAGCTTCATTGCACTTACGGAGGACAAGCCTGCCCTGTAAAGCTCGGTATCAATTCCGAAAAAGTCATTGCCCACAACCTTTGCAACAATATCAAAAATCTTTTTCTGCATCTGTGTTTTTGGCTCTTTAAGATTTTCAGGCTGTGCAACAGGCTTTGGCAACGCCTTTTTATCAATTTTTCCGTTTTGCGTCATTGGCATTTTTTCAAGCTGAATAAATACCTCCGGCACCATATAATGTGCAAGTGATTTTGAAGCGTAAGCAATAATTTCATCAGGGCTGATTTTACGGTCAGCCGTAAAATAACAGCAAAGATATTTATTATCAACAGGCACTGTAACGCTTGTCAGCACGCCGTTAAAGCTGTTTATTACCTCTTCAATCTCACCTAATTCTATTCTAAGGCCACGCAGCTTAATCTGGTTGTCTATTCTGCCCAAAAATTCTATTTCGCCGTCTTCATTTATTTTTGCAAGGTCGCCTGTTTTATATGCTCTCTCTCCGTTAAGCTCTATAAATACGGCGGCGGTTTTCTCAGGAAGATTAACATATCCTCTGCCTACGCCTAAACCTGCAATAACAAGCTCGCCGCTTTCGTCGTCAGGCAAAGGCTTGTTATCCTTATCAACAATATAAGCTTTTACATTTGAATTAGGCACGCCTATAGTGATTTTTCTATTGCTGTCAATTACCTTCATTGTACAGCTTATAGTTGCTTCGGTAGGGCCGTAGCCGTTCATAATATAGGCGTTAGGGTTTACCGAACGAAGCTTATCGTAAAGTGCCGGCGGAAATGCCTCTGCGCCAAAGTCGAACACCTTTATTTGCGATATAGCAGCCCTTAGCTGTGGCAAATCCACTATATTTGAAATATATGTAGGGGTTGTTGCCATTACATCCACATTGTTTTTTATAATAAGCTCGCCAAGCATAAGCGGGTTTAGAATTTCTTCATCACTTGCTATAACTGCTGTAAGACCGTTTGTCAGCGGAATAAATTCCTCCATAATAGATACATCAAAGGTCATTGCCGCCATTGCAAGAACCACTGTTCCTCGCTCTGTAAACCCTAAAAGCTCACCGTTTTTAGGGTTTGGGTTTACGAAATTGGCAAGATTAATATGCTCAATAATAACTCCCTTTGGCTTTCCTGTTGAGCCTGATGTATATATGCAATAGCAAAGGTCATGCTCCTTTATTTCTACATTCGGGTTTGCCGTGTTCTTATTTTCAAGAAGCTTATCCAGAAGAAGCACTTCACATTTCAGCTTAGAAAAAAGCCCCTTGCGTTTTTCTACAATATCGCTTGTTGTAATAACAAGCATTGCCTGCGAATCTTCAAAAATATACTCCACTCTGTCATCAGGGTAATCCGGAGCCGCTACTACAAAGGCACTGCCGGACTTTAAAATGCCCTGTCTTACAGAGTAGAAATCGCAGCAGCGTTCCAGCATAACCCCTACAAGCTTTTCACGGCCTGCACCCTTTTCAATTAACGAATTTGCAATCTTGTTTGCTCTTTCGTTAAGCTGTGTATATGTTAGGCTTTCGCCGCCGGATATAACGGCAGTTTTGTGGGGATTAAGGCTTACCTGCTCCTCAAAGAGCTTCGTTACCGGTCGAAAATCAAAGTCAAACCGTGTATCATTTATTGCTGACATTTTTAATCACTCCTAAAAGGTTATTATTGTGTTGTTCATATCTATAGCACGAATATAACTCATAGATTTAGATATTTTCTTAACAAGCTCTATACCGTGTATATCAAATTCATCGCTGTCATTTTCATAATCAAGGGGATTAAAGTTTACACCGTTATCCCTTATTCTAAGGCGAAGTAAATCATCTTCAAGGCAAAGGCTGATGTCAATCCAGTTTGAGGACTTACCTCCAAACTTAATAATATTCACTGTCATTTCCTCGGCACAAACAGCGGCAAGGTTTGCCTTGCTGTTAGGAATATTATTTTCTGCACAGAAGCCTATAATTGCCTTATGCACCCTTTGTGCTTCGTCCATTGTACTCTGAATTGAAAAATCAAGGTTTATGCCCGGATTTTCCTTTGGGACAATATAGAAGGATGAATTCTTGTATTTTATCTTTCTGAAAATATAGGCCGCAAGTACGGTTATTGCCTCGGAAGCAACAAAACCAACGGCAATACCGTCTATACCGACGCCGTCAATCTGCTTCCATATAAGTATTCCCACAAGTGTTGCAGGCAAAACCACAAGTGCATTCTCCAAAAAAGTAACAAGGCTTGCAATTGTTGTTTTTTCAATAGACTCATAATAACTGATTATAAATTTATTCCAAAGATACGGAGCAACGCAGAACGCAAATATACGCAGTGAATTTACCATTTGTACGCCAAGCTCGCCGCCGTCACTGCCAAACATTATAGCTATCTGCTCTGTAAATGTCATCATAAGCACAAACAGCACAGCAAGAACTATGTAGCTGTATTTAAGCATCTTGTTGCACAAAACACGAAGTCCCACATAATCCTTTTCGCCATAAAGTACACCGGCTACATTCGGAATAACGCCTATAATGCCTCCTACAAACATTTCCACTATCATAAGAACATTGTCACAAACGGTAAATACCGCCAAGCCGTCATCACCAATAAGATTTATTATAATCATATTTATTCCCAGTGCTTTTACAAAGTTAGTTGCCATAAAAACAAGCATTGGCATGCCTGTAACAACTGCCTCCTTTATAATTGCAAAATCCTTTAGCTTAAGCCGAACAAAGCTAATATTTCGCTTATCTGAACGAGCATAAAAAACAAATACAACCATCGCAATAAGGAAGCCCAGAACTGTAGAAAGCGACGCACCGGCTATACCCATCGGAGTGAAATTAAGAAATATATAATCCAATACAAGGTTTATAACATTGGCGGCTATTAAATAGGTGGAAGCAAGTTCGGGGTGATTTTCTGCACCAAGGTAGCTTATCATCATTAAGCCCACGCCAATAACCGGAGCACCAAGCAGGCTTATAAAAATATAGTCCCTTGTATAGTGAAATAAACCACTGCCGGAAACAAGCATTTTCGCTGCAGGCTCAGCAATGAAGAACGACAGGGCAGAAAAAATCAATCCAACTAAAACAGTAACAACAAGAGTTGCCGAAAAAAGCTTTGACGCATTTTCTGTATCTCGCTTGCCAAGCATTATGCCTACAGCTATTGAACCGCCTATGCCAAGGCAGTACCCCACCAGCTGAATTATTGTTTCAACCGGCAGGCTTGCCGTAATAGCCGACATAGCGTCAACACCGATAAAATTACTTACAAAAATAGTATCAACAATATTACCAAGCTGCAACGCAAGGGACATCATTATTCCGGGGACAATGTATTTATTAAGCTTTGAGCTTAACAGCCTTCGGTTTCTTTTTTGCATATCGTCTTAACTCCTTATTAAATACCCACCAAATAAATTTACCTGTATTTTGCTCATTACTGCACAACAAATAATTAATTATTCATTATATTTTGTATTCTATCACAAATAGCCGTCTGTGTCTATAATTACATAGATATTGCAATGTTTAAAATTTGTTGAGCTGCCGCTGCTTCTTTGCACCGTATATATAAGCTTTTATAGCAGTACAGCGATAACCCTATGAATATACGTAGTCGTAAATTATTTCTTTTTGGCTGTGCTTGCCTGTGTTGTCATTATTCATAAAATATTTTTACCACCGTTGGTCAGCAAAGGTCATTCCCCCCTACTTTCCCATAGGTCGGGGGTTTTCAGGCTCTTTTTAGCCCTAATTTTTGCGATAAACAAGCCAAAAATCAGGGTTTTCATACTGCACCATTTTGCCGTTTTTGAAAAGGCAGAAATGGTGCAGTTGAGGTGCTGCATTTTTTAGAATGATTCTCTTTATTCTAAATATATGCTGTTAGAGCCTTAAAAAAATAATAGGCGTTTTTTCTTACAGTATTTATAAGAAAAAAATAGTATTATCTGCACTGCTCTTAGTCGGCACTCTCTGCCTAAGCCTGCGGAAATTTGCACAAAGGGAGCCGTCTGTTTTAAGAAAAAACAAAGCAAATGCTTTGGCACCCTCTCTCGACGCCCTCCCTCACAGAAAAAACCGCAGAGGATTTTTCCCACAGAATGCCATACCCTTTGATACAAAGAAGGAAGGGGGTATCGGCAGGCACAACCAATTGGATTTTTGCAGGCTGTGCTTTATGGGTAAAATTATTTAATAAGCGGATTATTTACAGCCCAATTGTCAGTATGTGTATACACATACTGTATGCTAATGAATTAACTCCGGTAATTATTTCCATATTAAATAAATTATTTATTTTTATTGTTGTACAATGTATGTTTTTATGGTAATATTAACACGATATGAAGAAACTATTTATAAAAAATTAATGAGCAAATTCCTATTCTTTTTGTCGGTTTATGCTCTAACACAAGGAGGAAAAAATGGAAAAACATCTGAAACGAAACTCTTTTAAGGGCTCATTTGGCTTTGTTTTGGCAGCGGCCGGCAGTGCAGTGGGCTTGGGAAATATATGGAGGTTCCCTTATCTTGCGTCTAAGGACGGCGGAGGTCTGTTCCTGGTGCTGTATATTATACTGGCACTAACCTTTGGCTTTACACTGCTGACAACTGAAATTGCAATAGGCAGAAAAACTAAGCAAAGTCCCCTTACGGCTTATGGTCAGCTCAAGAAAAAGTGGAAATGGCTTGGCGTGGTTGCCTGCTTAGTACCTGTTATTATAATGCCATATTACTGTGTAATAGGCGGTTGGGTACTGAAATACTTCTTAGCGTATTTAACAGGCCAAGGCACAGCAGTGGCAGCCGACAACTACTTTACCTCGTTTATTACAAGCGATATTGAGCCTATAGTAATGTTAATATTATTTTTGGGTGCGTCTGCCTTTGTAGTATTCCGTGGAGTAAACAAGGGTATAGAATCTTTTTCAAAGGTTATTATGCCGGCTTTGCTGCTACTGGTAGTGGCAATAGCTGTATTCTCGCTTACACTTAGCCATACTGATTCAAACGGTGCTACACGAACAGGTCTTGAGGGTTTAAAGGTTTATGTTATTCCTAACTTTTCGGGCCTTACCGTTAAAAGCTTTTTCTCAACACTGCTTGACGCAATGGGACAGCTTTTCTTTAGCTTAAGCGTCGCTATGGGTATTATGATTGCCTACGGCTCATATGTGCGTGACGATGCTAACCTTAATAAATCAATTAACCAAATAGAAATATTTGACACAGTTGTTGCATTTTTAGCCGGAGTTATGATTATTCCTGCTGTGTACACATTCTCGGGCATTGAGGGTATGGACGCATCAGGTCCAAGCCTGATGTTTATATCTCTGCCAAAGGTATTTGCCGCAATGGGCTTTGTCGGCAACATTATTGGCTGTTTGTTCTTTGCAATGGTGTTATTTGCAGCCCTAACAAGTGCTGTATCTGTTATGGAGGCTGTAGTGTCAAGCCTAATGGATAACTTTAAGCTGTCCAGAGTAAAGTCGGCAAGTATAGAGGGCATAATTGCCTTGGTTGTTGGAATTTTGGTATGCTTAGGCTACAATATAATGTATTTTGAGGCGTCGCTGCCAAACGGAGCAACCGGTCAGCTGTTGGATATAATGGACTATGTAAGCAACAACATTCTTATGCCAATAGTAGCTATAGGCACCTGCGTATTAATTGGTTGGATAGTTAAGCCTAAAACCGTTATTGACGAGGTGGAAAAAAACGGCAATAAAATGGGCAGGAAAAGGCTCTACACTGTAATGATTAAATTTGTTGCTCCGGCAATGCTTGTATTGCTTTTCTTAAAATCAGTAGGAATATTAACAGTAATATAAAATGGAAGATTTTAAAAACGGACTAAAAAACGGTATCCCCATTGCGTTGGGGTACCTGTCGGTATCATTCACCTTTGGACTTCAGGCTGTAAACGGCGGTATGAGTTGGTGGCAGGCTGTATTAATTTCCCTTACAAATGTTACCTCGGCAGGTCAGTTTGCAGGACTTGACATAATGACGGCAGGGGCAGGACTTTGGTTTGAAATGGCATGCACACAATTTATAATCAATATACGCTATTCCCTTATGTCCCTCTCCCTTTCACAAAAGACCGACCCCTCAATTAGAGGGATACATAGATTTTTAATTGCCTTTGGCATAACAGATGAAATTTTCGCAGTAGCTATGGGCTCACCAAATGATGTAAGCAATACATATATGTACGGCTTAATAAGCCTGCCGGTGCTTGGCTGGTGCAGCGGTACACTGCTTGGCGCTGCGGCAGGTCAGCTGCTGCCCGAAATTATACGCAGTGCACTTAATATAGCAATATATGGTATGTTTATAGCTATAATACTTCCGCCGGCACGAAAAAACAAAGCAATTATGGCTGTGGTAATTATTTCTGTTTTGCTAAGCTGCTGCTTCAAGTGGCTGCCTCTTTTAAACAGTGTTTCAGGCGGCTTTGTTATAATAATATGTGCAGTTATAGCCGCAGTGGCAGGGGCAATATTCTTCCCTGTTAAGGAGGAGAAAGCCGATGGAAATTAAAAGCTTTTTTATCTACCTTATAATTATGGCCGGCGTTACATACTTCATAAGAATGCTGCCGTTTGTAATTTTTAAAGGTAAAATAACCAATACATTTATCAAAAGCTTTCTCTACTACATTCCCTATGCCGTACTGGGAGCAATGACCTTTCCGGCTATAATTTTTTCTACCGGAAATTATTCATCGGCTGTTGCCGGACTAATAGTTGCCTGCGTATTGGCATTCAGAGAAAAAAGCTTACTTACCGTAGCGGTTTTTGCCTGCATAGCCGCACTTGCGGTGAATATTATATGCCTGTATATTTAGACTTTTTTGTAGTAAATTGTAGTAATAATTATTGTCAATGTTGAAGGCTTGTCCTTTACAACGGAGGCAGAAAAATGTACCACTGCAATTTCTGAAACAAGAGATGGTCTGTATAAGGATTATAACAGGCTCAAAGGCAGTTCTTGATTCTTATATGGTATGATTAGGCACAGGCTCGGCGGATAAGGTTGGATAAAAATATAAATTTCTTATAATACATCAGACCAACAAAAAATGCAGAGCATACACTTCAGACAGTTAAAAGTCCGGAGTGTATGCTCTGCTTCATCGTTAAAGTGGTTACATTTTAGGTATTCGGATTAAGGGTTAAGCTACTTAAAAGTTCCAGTCATCCGGAGCTTTTAATTCTTTACAAATAGGTCCTTTTTCCTCCTTAACATCAGTTACTTCACTTTTAGGCACTTTGCCCTCAAACAAATATCTGTCTATTTCTTCAAAACCGTTTTCTTCTGTAAATATACCATTATTGATGGGAATATATCCGGGGGTTATAGTATATTCTGTATCAGTTTCATTTGTTATTTCAACATCGTAGCCTTTATATTTTCCAACATTCCATATATTGCAAAACCATTCAATTTCTTCATTTGGTACAACTTTGATGTACTTTCCAACATCATAAAATTTGTTTTGTCCAAAATAAGGATTTTTTTCAAAACCGTTTCTTTCAAAATCTTCTACGTCAGGTGACCGCAGTAGCACTGTTGTATCACGAGTAGCACATCTATAAATTTTTCCCCTGTATTTACAATAATATCCCTTTCTTATCATAATTATCAATCTCCTATCCCTTTGAAGTATTATGAAGCATAGTTAAACACTGTAATTATAAATATAACATTTATTATGCAATATTTCCACACTATATACTAATT
>OGPD01000225.1_pt1 | contig 73996 bp, 82 predicted proteins | sample 1552861 | NCBI WGS metagenome assembly OGPD01 (sample SAMEA2580280, study PRJEB22360) | human gut metagenome | biome: human gut; feature: human-associated habitat; material: faeces | place: Denmark | collected 2008/2010
TTTCCGCCCGTCTGCGTGTGTTGAAGGAGGGGCAGTTCTGGAAATACATGCCGGCTGTCGTGCTGGGGACGTCCGACCCGTTCACTTCTTCCGGCGGCGGCCAGGTAGGCACCACGGAAGGTAACGGCTATTACAGCCGTTTCTATATTGCCGCCTCCAAGCATATACCCGTTGTGGGTAAGGAGGAGATCGGTGTCCATCTTTCCTACCTTTACAACAACCGCAAGGAGTACAAACTGAATGGCTTTGCACTGGGTGTCACCTACAATCCCTCCTTCCATCCGCAGTTGAGGGTGATAGCGGAGTACGACTCCAAGGACTTTGCTTTGGGAGCCACTTATCTGCTGTTCAAGCATCTGCATGTGCAGGTCGAAATGCAGAGGATGAAATATTTCACGGGAGGGCTGACATACAAAATTCATTTGAAATAATTAATGAAAAAATCAGCGGAGGGATGTTTGATACTATCAGACATCCCTTTTTTCTGTATTATATATGTAAGATTAACGGAGGAATTCAAATTTTAATCGTAATTTTGTAACCCATTATGAGTAGAATAATAGCCATAGACTACGGTCGGAAACGTACGGGAATAGCCGTGAGTGATACATTGCAGATGATTGCGAATGGACTGACAACTGTGCCTACACACCAATTGTTGCAGTTTCTTCTTGATTATGTGGCTAAGGAGCCGGTAGAGCGTATCTTGGTAGGCCTTCCTAAGCAGATGAATAATGAGGCTTCGGAAAACATGAAGAATATCGAACCTTTTGTCCGTTCGCTGAAGAAGAAACTGCCTGACATGCCGGTTGAATATGTAGACGAGCGTTTTACTTCTGTTCTGGCTCATCGGACGATGCTTGAGGCTGGATTGAAAAAGAAAGACCGCCAAAATAAAGCACTGGTGGATGAAATCAGTGCAACTATTATTCTGCAAACTTATTTGGAGAACAAACGTTTCTCCTTTTTATAATGTATAGAAAATAATTTGTAATTAGTAATTTGTAGTAAAGGAAATGATTTTACCCATTTATGTGTACGGTCAGCCCGTATTGAGAAAGGTAGCAGAGGATATTGCCCCGGACTATCCGAATTTGAAAGAGCTTATTGAGAATATGTTTGAAACGATGGACCATGCCGAAGGCGTAGGACTTGCAGCACCGCAGATTGGGCTTCCCATCCGCGTGGTGGTAATCGATTTGGATGTACTTTCCGAAGATATGCCAGAATATAAAGATTTCCGCAAGGCGTATATCAATGCCCATATTTTGGAGGTGTCCGGTGAGGAGGTTTCTATGGACGAGGGGTGCTTGAGCCTTCCCGGTATTCATGAGTCGGTGAAGCGTGGCAACAAAATACGTGTGCAGTACCTGGACGAGAATCTGGAACCGCACGATGAGATTATCGAAGGCTACCTGGCACGCGTGATGCAGCACGAGTTCGACCATCTGGAAGGAAAGATGTTCATCGACCATTTGTCTCCGTTGCGCAAGCAGATGATTAAAGGAAAACTGAATGCCATGTTGAAGGGCAAGGCACACTGCACTTATAAGGTGAAAACCGTAAAGAAATAAGTCAACCATATAATATGGTATAAAAGGCTCAAAAAATATAAAAAGTGTTCCGCTAATCCTGACAAGTAAACGAAAAACGTTACTTTTGTTTCGTTTACAAGCATTTATAAAACAAGATGATAAGAAAAATACTGACAGCTATTTTGCTGTTACCCACATTGTTGTATGCGCAAATCAATACGGAACGGGTGATGACCATTGCTCGGAATGCATTGTATTTTGAGGATTACGTGCTTTCTATCCAATATTTTAATCAGGTAATCAACGCGAAACCTTATTTATATGAGCCTTATTTCTTCCGTGGACTGGCAAAAATCAATTTGGATGACTATCAGGGAGCGGAGAGTGATTGTGATGCTGCGATTCAAAGAAATCCTTTTGTGGTAGGTGCTTACCAGATCAGAGGATTGGCACGTATCCGTCAGAACAAGTTTGACGAGGCGATTGAAGATTATAAAACCGCTATCAAATACGATCCGGAGAATGTGGTGCTTTGGCATAATCTTTCCCTTTGCCATATTCAGAAAGAAGATTATGAGGCGGCTAAGGAAGATTTGGGTACGCTTCTGACAATTGCCCCCAAATATACGCGTGCCTATCTGATGCGCGGGGAAGTCTCCCTGAAACAGAACGATACGATACAAGCTTTGCGTGATTTTGACAAAGCTATTGATATGGACCGTTATGACCCGGACGGATGGGGGGCAAGAGCCATTGTACGTCTCCAGCAGGGAAAGTATAAAGAGGCTGAAGCTGATTTGGACCAGTCTATCCATCTGAGTGCAAAGAATGCCGGTAACTATATCAACCGTGCCTTGGCGCGTTTCCATCAGAATAATTTGAGAGGCGCCATGAGTGACTATGATTTGGCTTTGGATATTGATCCGAATAATTTTCTCGGGCACTACAACCGCGGTCTGCTGCGTGCCCAGGTAGGCGATGACAACCGGGCGATAGAGGATTTTGATTTTGTGTTGAAGATGGAACCGGATAATATGATGGCCATTTTCAATCGTGGTTTGTTACGTGCGCAGACGGGGGATTACCGGGGAGCTATCAGTGACTATTCCAAAGTGATTGCAGAATATCCTAACTTTATGGCCGGCTATTATCAGCGTGCCGAAGCCCGTAAAAAGATTGGCGACTGTAAAGGAGCCGAGCAGGATGAGTTCAAAATCATGAAGATGCAGATAGACAAGCGTAACGGTGTTTCTTCCGGTGACAAAAAGGAAGGTGGCGACAGTAAGGATGTTGCGGATAATTCTTCGGGGAACTCCAATGGAGATGGCGGGAAGACCCGTAAGAAATCCGACAAGAATATGGAAAATTATCGGAAAATTGTAATAGCGGACGATTCGGAAGTTGACCAGCGTTATAAGAGCGATTATCGCGGACGTGTACAAGACCGGAATGTGACCATCAAGCTCGAGCCGATGTATGCTTTGACTTATTATGAGAAACTGAGCGATGTGAAGCGTATCGTACATTATCATAAGTATATTGAGGAACTGAACCATTCGAAACTGTTCCCGAAGCCACTGCGCATCACCAATATGGAAGCTCCGCTGACGGAGGAACAAGTACGCTTCCACTTTGCTTTGATAGACGCTCATACGTCTGATGTGGTGGCTGACGAGAAGAACGCCAAGAAACGTTTCATGAGAGGTCTGGACTTCTATCTGGTTCAGGATTTTGCCAGTTCCATAGATGACTTTACAAAGAGTATCTTGTTGGACGACACTTTCTTTCCGGCATACTTTATGCGTGCTTTGGTGCGTTATAAGCAACTGGAATATAAAAAGGCCGAAGCCACAATGAGTGAAGGCGCCACTTCGGGTACAACGGAAATGAAGAAGCCAGAAGTGATGGCCATCGATTATGAAGTTGTGAAGAATGACCTGGACCACGTTATCCAATTGGCTCCTGATTTTGTCTATGGCTATTATAACCGTGGCAATGTGTCTTCGTTGCTGAAGGATTATCGTGCCGCCTTGGCGGATTATGACAAGGCGATTGAGCTGAGCCCCGATTTTGCTGAAGCATACTTTAACCGTGGATTGACGCACATCTTCCTGGGGAATAACAAACAAGGTATTGCCGATTTGAGTAAAGCAGGAGAGTTGGGTATTGTGTCGGCCTATAATATCATAAAGAGGTTTACAGATACACGTGAATAACATTTTTTTGTTAAAAAATAGAATATCAAAAAGAATTAGCTATTTTTGCGTTCTGAAAAATGAAATATACATATAAACTATGATAAAGATAACATTTCCAGACGGCTCTGTTCGTGAATATAACGAAGGAGTAACGGGACTGCAGATTGCAGAAAGCATCAGTTCTCGATTGGCACAAGATGTGCTGGCTTGTGGCGTGAACGGAGAAATTTATGATTTGGGGCGTCCTATCATGCAAGACGCTGAAGTGGTTCTTTATAAATGGGAGGATGAGCAGGGTAAGCATGCCTTTTGGCATACCAGTGCCCACCTGCTGGCCGAAGCTTTGCAGGAACTCTATCCGGGCATCCAGTTCGGTATAGGTCCTGCTATCGAAAACGGTTTCTACTATGATGTGGACCCGGGTGAAACGACTATCAAGGAAGCTGACCTGCCGGCCATTGAGAAAAAGATGGCTGAACTGGTGGCTAAGAAAGAAGCGGTTGTCAGACAAGACATTGCCAAGGCAGATGCTTTGAAGATGTTTGGTGACCGTGGAGAAACTTATAAATGCGAGCTGATTTCCGAATTGGAAGACGGCCACATCACAACTTATACGCAGGGTGCATTTACCGACTTGTGCCGTGGCCCTCACTTGATGACCACAGCTCCTATCAAGGCTATTAAGCTGACTTCCGTTGCCGGTGCTTATTGGCGTGGACAAGAAGACCGTAAGATGATGACCCGTATCTATGGTATCACCTTCCCGAAGAAGAAGATGCTGGATGAGTATCTTGTTCTGCTGGAAGAGGCAAAGAAGCGCGATCACCGTAAAATCGGTAAGGAGATGGACTTGTTCATGTTCTCCGACACTGTAGGTAAGGGACTCCCGATGTGGCTGCCCAAAGGTACTGCACTGCGTATCCGCTTGCAGGACTTCTTACGTCGCATCCAGGCCCGTTACGATTATCAGGAAGTAATGTGTCCACCCATCGGCAACAAATTGCTTTACATCACTTCCGGCCATTATGCAAAATATGGTAAGGACTCCTTCCAGCCCATACATACGCCGGAAGAAGGGGAAGAGTACTTCTTGAAACCGATGAACTGCCCTCACCACTGTATGATTTACAAGAACTCACCCCGTTCTTACAAAGACCTGCCTTTGCGTTTGGCAGAGTTCGGTACGGTTTGCCGTTACGAGCAGAGTGGCGAGTTGCACGGTCTGACACGTGTACGTAGCTTTACGCAGGATGATGCGCATATCTTCTGCCGTCCGGACCAGGTGAAGGATGAGTTCCTCCGTGTCATGGACATTATCTCCATCGTGTTCGAATCTATGGACTTCGAGAACTTCGAGGCACAGATTTCCTTGCGTGACAAGGTGAACCGCGAAAAATACATCGGTAGCGACGAGAACTGGGAAAAAGCAGAACGCGCCATCATCGAAGCTTGTGAAGAAAAGGGGCTGAAGGCAAAAATAGAATATGGAGAAGCCGCTTTCTATGGTCCTAAACTGGACTTCATGGTGAAGGATGCCATCGGTCGCCGTTGGCAGCTGGGTACCATCCAGGTGGACTACAACCTGCCGGAACGTTTCCAGCTGGAATATACCGGTGCTGACAATCAGAAGCACCGTCCCGTAATGGTTCACCGTGCTCCGTTCGGCTCCATGGAACGCTTCGTGGCTGTGCTTATTGAGCATACGGCCGGTAAGTTCCCGTTGTGGCTGACTCCTGACCAGGTTGCCATCCTGCCTATCAGCGAGAAGTTCAACGACTATGCGCATGAAGTGAAACAATATTTGAAGCGATATGACATCCGTGCCATTGTGGATGAACGTAATGAAAAGATTGGTCGTAAGATTCGTGACAATGAGATGAAGCGTATTCCGTACATGCTGGTTGTAGGTGAAAAGGAGGCTGAAAACAAGGAAGTTGCTGTCCGCAAGCAGGGAGAAGGTGATAAAGGAACCATGAAATTTGAAGAATTTGCCAAAAAAATGAACGAAGAAGTTCAGAATATGATAAATAAATGGTAACTTTGCGCCCAATTGTAGAAGCATAGCATATATTAGATGTTCTAAAGTTCGCTTTTACTTAACAAAAACATTAATTTGGGAATAGTAAATAAGAAACAAACTGGAAGTAAACGTTATTTAATGAAGAATGACAGCTTAAAAGGGCAACATCGGATTAACGAACAAATCCGGGCCAAAGAAGTCCGCATAGTGGGCGATGAAGTAGAACCAAAAGTGTATCCGATAGCACAGGCTTTAAGACTTGCTGAAGAACATGAAGCGGATCTCGTGGAGATTTCTCCAAATGCACAACCCCCTGTTTGTCGTATTATTGATTATTCTAAATTTCTTTATCAGTTAAAGAAGCGTCAGAAAGAACAAAAGGCAAAGCAGGTGAAGGTGAACGTGAAGGAAATACGTTTTGGACCTCAGACTGATGACCATGATTATAACTTCAAGTTGAAGCATGCCAAAGGCTTTTTGGAAGATGGCGATAAGGTGAAAGCCTACGTATTCTTTAAAGGCCGTTCTATCTTGTTCAAAGAGCAAGGTGAAGTGTTGCTGCTCCGTTTTGCCAATGATTTGGAAGACTATGCGAAGGTAGACCAGATGCCGGTTTTGGAAGGAAAGAGAATGACAATCCAACTCTCTCCGAAGAAAGTGGCGGCACCTAAGAAGAGCGCGGCTCCCAAGCCTGCAGAAGATGCGCCAAAGGCTGCGTCGGCTGAAACCGAAGAAGAATAAAGAAGTGAGTAACGCCATAGGTATAGTGCGTTGCCATATAATTTAATAATTAAAAAGTTTAAAAAAGATGCCAAAGATGAAGACTAACTCCGGTTCTAAAAAGAGATTTACTCTTACCGGAACAGGTAAAATCAAAAGAAAGCACGCTTTTCATAGTCACATCCTGACTAAGAAAACTAAGAAGCAGAAAAGAAACTTGTGCTACTCTACACTTGTTAGTACAACAGATGTAAGCCAGGTGAAAGAGCTCTTAGCAATGAAGTAATTGAAAAGCGTACAAAAGTATTAAAGTTATTAACCGAATGCATTAGCTTTAAGTCCGCTGCGTGAAGTAACGGCGCTAACATTCAAAAACAAGTAAAACTATGCCAAGATCAGTAAATCATGTTGCTTCTAAAGCAAGAAGAAAGAAAATTTTGAAATTGACCAGAGGTTACTTTGGTGCAAGAAAGAACGTTTGGACCGTTGCCAAGAATACTTGGGAAAAAGGTTTGACTTATGCGTTCCGTGACCGTAAGAATAAGAAAAGAAACTTCCGCGCTTTGTGGATTCAACGTATCAACGCTGCTGCACGTCTGGAAGGTATGTCTTATTCCAAACTGATGGGTGCTCTGCACAAAGCTGGTATCGAAATCAACCGTAAGGTTTTGGCTGATTTAGCAATGAATCATCCGGAAGCTTTCAAGGCCATTGTAGCTAAAGCAAAAGCTGCATAAGCCGGGGTAAAAGAATAAACCTGCAAGGCGCTGATTACGAATACGTAATCGGCGCTTTTTGTTTTGGGCAGTATTGTGGAAATGTGAAAACATCAGATGCAGGCAAACAATTTTCTTGTTTTTCTTGTTTCTTTCGTAGAAACTCACTACCTTTGAAGTAGAAAAAATAGCCGCATTGATTGGATCGGGAAACTCATCAATTCTAATGAAATACCGAGACAAGCTTCAGTTCTCAATGGCGGGCCACGCCCTTCGGGGTAACTCTTGAGTCGGTGGATTACAAAGAGGAGGAGCACTCAAATCATGTCATACGGAGTTTCATCACATCATCGGTGCGGCTTTCTATAAAAGAGGAACGGTAATCTTGGTTGACTACCGTTCCTTTTTCTTTTGCCGTTATTTTATGGTTTTGCTTCTTGAAGATCAGAGAGTTCAGTAAAAATCGGATTGGTTGCAGTGAGGGGAAAAAGTCCAAGCTTTTGCTCGTTTAACTCCAGGTGTTTACTCCCGAAATGCCTGAAGTTTTAGGTTGGAATGCCCGGTGTTTGGGAAGTAAATTCCGGGAGTTTCGGGAGTATAATGCAGGGATATTTACCGGTATGGCACGGCTTCATTAACGGTTGGAACTGGACATACCGGTAAAATATTATTTGTTATCCCGCAAGTCTTTTACCCTGACGGCTTTGCCTTCGCTTTGAGGCAGGGAGCCTTTCTTGACCAGCTTCACTTTAGGAGTGACAAGGATTTCATCTTTCAGTCGGCGGGAAATAGCTTTGCGTACTTTCTCCAGTTCTATATAGTTGTCGGTGGATAAGTCGCTGAGCTCTACTTCCACAATCATTTCATCTTGATTGCTGATGGTTTCCAGAGTAATGAGGTAGTTGCTGCCCAATTCGGGGAATTGCACCAATACCTTTTCCACCTGCATGGGGAAGATGTTGACACCCTTGATTATAAACATATCGTCGCTGCGGCCCTTGATGCGGTCGATGCGCAGATGCGTACGTCCGCAGGGGCATGTATCCGGAAGTATGCGGGTAAGGTCGCGTGTGCGGTAGCGTATCAACGGCATCATTTCACGGTCGAGGGTAGTCAGTACCAGCTCTCCAATCTCACCGTCGGGAACCGGTTCGCCGGTTTCCGGATTGATGATTTCAACCAGATAGCAATCTTCCCAAAGGTGCATGCCGTTTTGCTCGGTACACTCAAAGGCAACGCCGGGACCGTTCATTTCGGTCATGCCGAAACTGTTGTAGGCTTTGACACCCAGTATCCGCTCAATCTTCCTGCGCTGTTCGTTCGTATGAGGTTCGGCTCCGATGACGAGGGTTTTCAGAGTAGTCGATGCCGGGTCGATACCTTCTTCCTGAAATACTTCCGCCAGGCGTATGGCATAACTGGGAATGGCATGCAAGGCGGTGGCTCTGAAGTCCGTGATGAACTTGATTTGCCGTTTGCTGTTACCGGCAGCGGCGGGTACGGTCAGTGCTCCCAGGCGCTCGGCTCCGTATTGGAAACCTAATCCTCCGGTGAACATGCCATAGCCGGAACTGTTTTGAAAAACATCGGTCTTTCGTATGCCTACTGCGTATAGGCAACGTGCTACAAGGTTGGCCCAGGACTCCAGATCGTGCCGGGAGTGGACGATGACGGTGGGCGTTCCCGTGGTTCCGCTGGAAGAGTGGATGCGTACGCCGTCTTCGTGCATATTGCCGGCCACAAGTCCGAAAGGGTAGTTGGCGCGCATGTCCGCCTTGGTGGTAAACGGGATTTTCCGGATGTCTTCTATCGACCGGATGCTGTCTGCCGTAATGCCGTGCTTTTGAAAAACTTGTTTGTAATAGGGGGAATTTGCTGCAATGCCGATTGTCTTCCTAAGCCGCCGGAGTTGCAGTTTGTGCAACTCCTCACGCGGCATGGTTTCTATCTCTTCTTCCCAGTATTTGTCATTCATGGTTATTGGTATTTTGATTTACATCAGGTTTTCTGCAATTTCCTTACCGGCAACCAAGGCCTTGAGGTTCAGTTCTACGATGGCTTCGCCTTTACGTTGGAAGATGTCGCGGATGCTGTCCTGTACTTTCTGGTAATCAATGCCGAGGAACGGAATGGTAGCTCCCAACAACACGATGTTGGCAACGCGGGGAGAGCCCACTTCTTTGGCTACTTCGTTCACGTTCAGTACAATCTTGTGAGGAAGCCTGTCAAGTTCGGCTTTGAGAGCTTCTTCGGCAGGATAGTGGGGGATATTGATGAAAGGGGCTTCGTTGGTTACCAGCCAGCCTTCGGGACTGAGGTAGGGAAGATAGCGCAGCGCTTCCATGGGCTCCAGCGATATGATAAGGTCGCATTTGCCTGTAGGGATGAGGTCGGAAGCGATAGGCCGGTCGCTGATGCGGAGGTTGGACTGTACGTCTCCGCCTCGCTGGCTCATTCCGTGTACTTCGGCCTGTTTCATGTATAATCCGTCTTTAAGGGCTGCCTGCCCGATTACGGTAGCGATAGAGAGGATGCCTTGTCCGCCTACGCCGGAAAGTATAATGTCTTTTTTCATGGCTTTACTTGTTTCGTTTCTTACGTGCTAAAGTTTGAATACATTCTCTGCGGGGAATAATGACGGATACTCCGCAGTATTCGATTTCTTCGCGGATTATCTGCCTCATTTCCTCGTAGTTCTTCTTCAATGGAACTACTACGCGGATATGTTCGGGCGCTACGCCGATACCTGCACAGATAGCTTCGAGACGGCCGGTTCCGGCTGAATCCTGTCCGCCGGTCATGGCTGTGGTTTCGTTGTCGGAGATGACGATGGTGACGTTGGCGTTTTCGTTTACGCAGTCCAGCAGGCCTGTCATGCCGGAGTGGGTGAAGGTGGAGTCGCCGATAACGGCAACCGCAGGATGGACTCCGGCATCCGAGGCGCCTTTTGCCATTGTAATGGAAGCTCCCATGTCTACGCAGGAGTCAATGGCATTGAAAGGAGCGTTGGCTCCTAAGGTGTAGCAGCCGATGTCGCTGAATACCTTGTGGCTGGGGTATTCTGCCCGGAGCACTTCGGTCAGCACGGTGTACATATCGCGGTGTCCGCAACCTTCGCACAAGGCTGGTGGGCGCATTTCAACGAGTGAGGGAACAGCGAATTCCGCTTTGTTCTCTTTGCCTACGGCGCGTGCTACGCTGTCCGGATTCAATTCTCCGTCCTGCGACAGTGTGCCGTCCAGGCGTCCTTTGACTTTTACGCCGATGCCGAGGCAACCTTTCAGTTGTTTTTCTACAAACGGTTGTCCGTCTTCCAGTACGAGTATTTCGTTGCAGGCTTCTACAAGCTGCATCAGTTGTTTCTTGGGAAGCGGGTACTGGCCGATTTTCAATACCGGAAATTCGCAGCCTTCGGGATAGTTCTCCATAAGGTAGTTATAACCGATGCCGCAGGCTATGATGCCCAGTTTTTTGTTGGGACCGTCTATGTACTTGTTATAAGGTGAGTTTTCCGAGGCTTTGACAAAATCGTCCTGATGCTGCAACAGAAGTTTGTAGCGTTTGCGGGCGTTGCCGGGGAGCAGGATGAACTGGCGCGGGTCGTCACTGAAAGATACCTCGTTCTGAGGCTGTTGCGCCTTGCGTTCTACGCCGGAACGGGAATGTGCCAGCCGGGTGACCATACGCATCAGCAGCGGTTCGCCGGTTTGTTCGGAAAAGGCAAATCCGTTGTAAACCATGTCGTAGGCTTCTTGCTGGTTACTCGGTTCGTACATCGGAATCAATGCAAAGTCACCGTAGAAACGGCTGTCTTGTTCGTTTTGTGACGAATGCATGCTGGGGTCGTCGGCTGCAACGACAATGATGCCGCCTTTAACGCCGGTCACGGCGGAGTTGATAAAACAGTCGGCAGCCACATTCATGCCTACATGTTTCATGCAGACCAGTGAACGTTTTCCTGCGAACGACATTCCCAAAGCTGCTTCCATGGCAGTTTTCTCGTTGGAACACCAGCGGTTGTGGATACCTTTTTCGGCAGTAATCGCTGCTGTCTGGATATATTCGGTAATCTCCGTCGAAGGAGTACCCGGGTAGGCGTACACACCGGATAGGCCGGCGTCTAATGCAGCCTGTGCAATGGCTTCATCGCCAAGTAAGAGTTGTTTGCTCATTTTTTAGTGTTTAAGTGTTAATCATGGTTTTAGTAACAATCGCAAATATAGCTTTTTGCTTTTGTTTTATTATGATATTAGTTGAAAATCTTTCTTTCGTTTAACGCCTTCCAATACTTTCTGGCATTTTTCATGTGTTCGGCGTAGTTGGCTGCAAAATTATGGGTTCCTGAAAAATCTTCTTTGGCGCACATATAAATGTAATTGTGTCTGGTGTAATTCAGGACTGCGTCTATACCTATGGGGGTGGGAATGCGGATAGGGCCGGGGGGCAGGCCGAGGTTGCGGTAGGTGTTGTAGGGCGAATCGATGGTGAGGTGTGCATTGGTAATACGGCGCAGGCTGAAGTCTTGCAGGGCAAACTTGATGGTAGGGTCGGCTTGTAGCGGCATGCCGGCGTGGATACGGTTGATGTACAGGCCGGCAATCATGGGCTTTTCCTGGTTGTTGTTTGTTTCCTCTTCAACGATGGAAGCGAGGGTGCATACCTCTTCCTGTGTCATGCCGATGGCTTTCGCTTTATTGAGCCGTTCCCGATTCCAGAACTTCTGATGTTCTTTCTGCATCCGTTCGAGGAAATCCTCTACGCTCATGTTCCAATATACCTGGTAGGTTTCGGGTATGAAAAGGCAGGCTATTGTCGCTTTGCTGTATCCCAGCCGTTGCTGGAGCAGAGAGTCATTTATCACTCCGGCTATTTCGGCGGAATCAATCATCAGTTGTTTCCCTACGTTACGCGCCAGTCTGTCCAAAGTGCGTACGCTTCCGATGGTCAGGTTCATGGGGGCTTGGTATCCTCTGTAGAAACGGTTGAATACATGGTAAACGTTCTCGCCGGGACGTATCGCATAGCGCCCGGTGTGGATGTTGTCGGGGTAATCGCGCCATTGGGACATCCATTTGAAACCGTTGAAACTATTGGGCTTTCCTTGTGCTTTTATCTTATTGTATATGGAGTCTGTCGTATCGTCGCGGTCGATGTAGATATAAACTGTCTTTTGCGGATGAAATTGCGGAGTGAACAGGTAGTAATACATTGTACCCGCACTTGCAATGCCTATGAAAAGAATAACCGCCAGTGCTCCGAAAAGGATTCTTTTTTTCTTTTTTTCCATCATAATCTTGATTGTTTTTGAGTCGGGCAAAGTTAGCAAGATTTGGGAATAAAGAGAATGCTTCCCTTGTTTTATTCATGACAGGAAGAGGGGGATGTGTCAATATATACTTGACGATTTCTTTTAGATACGGAAAACACGGATTTCACAGATTTTCTTTATTCTTTTTCTGTGAAATCCGTGTTTTCCGCGTAATCCGTGCCTAAAAAAATAGTAAGCGGATTTTAGTTTTGGCACACACACATTCTCTTCGAATGTTTCAGCACTTGGATTTCAAATCCCGATTAATCGTCATCGTCGTCGTCATCATCGTCATCGTAGTGTCGACAATGTCTCTTGTGGTGTTTTTTCGGCTTTTTGTATTTGTGTTTCTTATGGTGGAATTTGTCATGGCGTTCACAGTATGAATTATAGTATTCATGCCAGCAGTCACTGTGGTGATGGACTCTGTTATAGAAAGGGTTATAATACATACTTCCCGGCTTTATGCCAATCTCCACAAGGATACGGTTCCACCCGTAACGATGATACCGCTTGTAATAGTCGCATACATCACGCATTTTTTTTCCTGAAGTCCTGGCTATCTCAAGTGCAATTCCCACATTTCCCCAGTCATTGCCACAGCGTCTGTAGTAATCGTCTAAGGAATGGTTTGAAATATTATATTCCAGGCATAGGCGCTTTCTGTAATCAGAGAGTTCCACAGATGCGTAGCGGTTAGCTCTGCCGATAAAGACGGAAATGCCATCCTGGGCAGGCAAAGCGCATGCAAGCAGGAGAAAAAACAGTAGCAAATTAATCTTTTTCATAATGTTTCTAAGTTAAATGGAGTTCCTTACTGTGTGAATATTTGGACAGTTTTCCGGCAACTTCTATTCCAGTTTTTCTTTGGCTTTTTCAATTTCATCGCCGGCTTTATCCAAAGCCTTCTTTACCTCATCCGCTCCCTCTTCAATCTGGTCCTGCGCCTCTTCGAGGGCTTCCTCAACAGATTCCTTTACATTTTCTACACGGTCTTTAACCTTGTCTTTAGCCTTTTTTTCTCTGCACGATGCAAAGGCAAGTGTAATTGTACATGCCAACATGGCGAATAATAATTTTCTCATATACTTACATTTTGGTGATATTGTGTAATTAGTTAAAATTCAAATGTAGAAATAAATATTGTGTTTGGCAAATTACGAAAATGTTTTTGAGTATCATACATGAGTAAAATGCCCTGCTTATTGATACGTTCTACACAGTGGTTTTTTTTTGAACTGTCGGATAATTAAAGAGATAAGTCTGCTTTGAAATATGTTTGTGAGCATATAAAAAGCTATCTGCTTCAGTTAGCTGCTCCTTTTGTAGGTAAGTGCCATCTGTTCTATTATGATGTGTGGAATAAAAGGAATGAGAAAAATGGATTTTTTATTCGTACGGCTGGCTTTAAAAAAAAACGCTGATTATTTATTTGACAATCAGCGTTTTTTAGGAGAGCCGCTAGCCAGACTTGAACTGGCGACCTACGCGTTACGAAAATTGCTTTCGATAATAGGTTAATAGACTGATATTTAACAGATAATTTTAATTTCTTCTTTTATTACGACACTTCTTTTGACACTCTAATAGGGGTATCAGTTAATACTATATTGTTTTAAATTCTCTTTTTCGTTTTTATTTTTGCTTTAAATAGCTAATTGATTTTATAATACCTACCTTTACAACCAAAATTTATATAATCTATTTAAAGGCATGCAAAACAACTCATTGCGGGTAAGGTTACACCGTTATAAACGTAATCTCTTGTTTCCTTTATTTCTTTTCTTTTTTGTTTTTTCTAATTTTATAGGTTGCACTGTGATAACTCCACCGGAAGAAGAAACGGAAAAAGATATAGATTGTTCTATTTCCGATTGGGGAGGAAAAGATACAATGTCTACATCTACCGATAATGGTAGGGATGCTACGCATGAAGACAGTCTTAGGTTCGGACTAATTTAATTTTAAATGAGGTTGTGCCAAAATGAAGTGCGCAACCTTATTTGTTTTTATAAATTTTTAATAGCCAAAACATTCTCCACCAAGTATAAATAGAGTATTTCTTTTTTAGGCAAATCTATATCATCGTATTCTTTATTCTCACTACGCAGCAGAATTAAATTTTCTTCATCTTTCGGGTGTCTTCGGACTCTCTTAATTAATCTATATTCATTTGTTATAATTAAATATACCTGCCCATAGTTAAAGTAGTCCCAGCTTTCAATTTTCCGTATCACTATCCTATCACCCGAATAGATTAATGGCTGCATACTATCACCCGATGCAAATATAATTTGCGAGTGCGGATTTATTTCCGGTGCATCTATACTACCTATAACCTTTTCATCAGTAAATTCTAAGGCTCTGCCGTCTGTTCCGCATGTTGCATCTATATCATAGATGAGTGTACCTTTACGGGTATTCTCCGATATGGAAGATTGGAGTACTGATACTGTTTTATCAGAACGTTCGGTATCAATTAGCATTTCACCTACTCCAGTTTTGAGCCAAACTATATTTAATTCAGGAAACACTTTCGATATTTTATCGAATGTTGCTCCCCTTGTGTTTTCTCCCATTTTGCCTACTGCATCATTTGATAAACCACATGTTTTCTCAAACATAGCTTTGCTTATACCTTTAGTTGCGATAAATTGCAATATCCTTTCTTTTACTCCCATTATTTCATCTTTTTTGTTAATTCGATTTAAAATCGAAATATTTTCTTCGATATATTCGATATTAAATCGAATTAATTATATCTTTGTCGCATCAAAGTTAATCAATCAATCAAGAACAACAAATTTAAAAGATAGAAATATGAAAAAGGTAGATGAGAAAAAGACATTGAGTTATGCGGTAGCATTTCATTTCAATACGTCCGGAGTTAGAAACTTCCTAATGGGCAATAAGACGTACCAGCACATTAATACTGTTTACGACAAAAGAGATGATGGTAGAGGATGGAATACTATTGAAGTTGCTTATGATTATAGAGCAATGAAATACGTAGCATTGTGTGTTTCTGATGAAAAGATAGGCGGTAAGGAGATTGCGATATTATAGGTTTAGCAAGCAGGGCGAAACCCCTGCGCAATATACACATTATGAAATTAAATAATACAGAAGCAGATTTATTGCTTGCTATCATCACGGGTAACACAGATGAATTAGAGCAAGGTGTACGTATTGAGCAGGCAAAAGAAAACCTTATATCAAAAGGCTATCTTAGAATAAACGAGCATCGAATATTAGAGTTAAATATATCTGATAATTATTTCAAGCAAAGAGGCTACTAATCCGGTAGCCTTCGGGCTACCACAATATATAAACAATGGAAAATCATACAGCAATAAAATCAATACTTATAGAAATGCCGATAGGTACTTCTATTCGGTTTCCCTTGAGCAAACGAGGCTCTATCCGGACAACTGCATCTAACTTGAAATTGGACGGTTTTCTATTCAAAACGAAAATGCAGGTAGAAGACAACTTGATTATTGTAACCCGTAAAAAATAAAGCTATGGCAATCGAATTTGACAGATACCACACTGTACTAAGAGCTGCGCAAAATGTGACATTCAGCAAGAATACTGCCGCTAAACTGGTAGGAGGTCAAAGACGACTTGAAACTCTTGTTGCAGAGGATAAAATTAGGGCAATAAAAACTACCGATAAGCAAAACGGTAGATGGGAATGTAACGGCTCTGATGTATTAAGGTACACGATAGACCTAACAACAAAACGATAAAATCAAAATATTATGTTAACACTAAAACAAAGTCCACTCGCAATTATCGGGATATTTCTTGTATGCTCATTGGCAGACGGTGAACCGGGTGCGGGGAAACTTACAATTGCGATGGGGATGCTCGTATTAACAATCTTATATGTACTTGTTTGTGCATACGTAAATCAACGGAGATGCAGAAATGAAGAAATGTAACGGACAGTGTAAAACATGTTGTATGATTGGGTTATGTCCCGAAGATTTAATAAAGTGCGATGCGTGCGGATGTGATATAGAAGCAGGTGAAGAAACAGAAGTCGAAACGGGAATAATGAAACATGGACGGTATTATAAGAAAACAGTTTCCGTATGCCGAGAATGTTACGAACAATTTTATTTATCAGATAATTCGGACGATTTAATTTATTGAGCATGGAATATATAGAGTTTTTGAAAACAAAGCAGACTGCGGTAATAACAAGTGGTTTTGAGATTGGGGAAGAAAAGATAAACAGCAAGCTGTTTCCGTTTCAAAAGTATTGTGTAAAACGTGCATTAAAAGCCGGACGATTTGCCTTTTTTGAGGATTGCGGATTAGGAAAGACTATCCAGCAATTAGAATGGGCTGATAAGGTTCAAAAACACATTGATAAGCCTGTGCTTATTCTTGCCCCTCTTGGGGTTATCGGGCAAACGGTTAAAGAGGGTGCGAAGTTCGGATATGGGGTGACCGAATTAGGCTTAACAGTGTTCGACCAAGATTTAAAGGCAGGCATTTACATTACCAATTATGATAATATGGAAAACATAGACGCCTATCTGTTTGGTGGTGTCGTGCTTGATGAGAGTTCTATATTAAAGAATTTTGCAGGAAAGACAAGAACCGAACTTATTGAAGCATTTAAGAATACTCCCTATAAATTGTGCTGCACGGCTACACCGTCACCGAATGATATAACAGAGTTATGCAATCATGCCGAGTTCCTTAATGTAATGACACGTAATGAAATGCTTGCGATGTACTTTGTACACGATGGCGGTTCTACTTCGGATTGGCGGTTGAAAGGACACGCAAAACGTGATTTTTGGGATTTTGTTTCTACTTGGGCGGTAATGTTAAGTAAACCGAGTGATATAGGTTTTGAAGACAACGGATATAATTTGCCTCCTCTTAATGTGATAGAAGAATGTGTACAGACTGAAAAAAGAGATAACGGTATGTTGTTTAATGATGTTGCTGTATCCGCAACTGAATACCATAAGGAATTAAGAGCCACCATAAATGAACGTCTTAACCGTGTAGCAGATATAGTTAACGGTTCAAATGAAAGCTTTATTGTGTGGGTTGGGCATGATGAGGAGGGGCAATATCTTCGTAGTCTAATACCGGATGCGGTGGAGGTAAAAGGGAGCGATAACAAGGGGTTCAAAAAAGAAAAATTGTTAGGCTTCGGTAGTGGTGATTTTCGTGTACTGATTACAAAGTTAAAGATTGCCCAATTCGGGCTAAATTATCAGAACTGTCACAACCAAGTCTTTGCATCGCTTGATTTTTCTTTTGAGGCTACTTATCAGGGCATAAGACGTTCATACCGATTTGGGCAAAATAGCGAGGTTAATATTTATCTGATTGCCACAGATACGATGCAGAATGTTCGCAAATCATTTGATGAAAAACAAACAGCTTTCCTCTGTATGCAAAAATCAATGACGGAAGCGATGAATAGGAATATCAACAATAATATAAAATTAAGGAAAATGGAAATAGCAAAAGGGTATTTGTCGGAGTATTGCGACATACGTTTGGGGGATTGCGTGCAACAGATACAAGGTGTACCGGATGAAAGTATTGGATTTTCTATATTCTCACCGCCATTTGCCGAGCTATACACTTACTCTGATAAGCTGGAAGATATGGGTAATTCAAAAGATTATAAAGAGTTCTTTACCGCCTTTAAATACCTCGTAAAAGAGCTGTATCGCGTTATGTGGAGCGGCAGAAACGTTGCAGTTCATTGCATGGATTTACCGATACAGAAAGGTAAAGAGGGATACATCGGATTGAGAGATTTTTCCGGCATGATATTGGAGGCATTTGCTGAGGTGGGGTTTGTATATCATTCCCGTGTTACAATATGGAAAAATCCGGTGACAGAAATGCAACGTACTAAGGCATTAGGCTTACTTCACAAGCAGGTTAAAAAGGATGCAGCAATGAGCCGTGTGGGTATTCCTGACTATCTTATGATATTTCGTAAGGATGGCGAACATAAACATCCGGTACATTGCAACATACCCGTAGACACTTGGCAGAAATACGCTTCGCCCGTTTGGATGGATATAGATTATTCCAATACGCTTAATGCTGCAAAAGGTAGAGGTGAGAATGACGAAAAGCATATCTGTCCGTTACAACTTGGCACTATTGAACGGGCTATAACGCTTTGGAGCAATGAGGGAGACACAGTTTTAACTCCTTTTCTCGGCATTGGTTCGGAGGTGTATCAGTCTATTAAGCTTGGACGGTTTGGGATTGGCTTTGAGTTGAAAGAAAGCTACTTCAACGAAGCGATAAAGAACTGCAAGCAGGCAGAACAAGACAAATCACAGAAACAATTATTTGAAGCTATATAAGAAAATGGAACATCTAACACATTGGAAAAATCAATTCAACTATGACTATTTGGGCGTATACTCTTTGCCCGATGGAAAGGACATCATACTAACCATTAAAGAGACAAAAAAAGAAGTAGTTACCGGAGTGAATGGACAGAAAAGCGAGTGTTTTGTAGCCTATTTCCATGAGAACGTAAAGCCTATGATATTGAATAAGACCAATTGTAAGGCTATTGAAAAGATGTACAAGACACCGAACATTGAAGAATGGGTAAACAAGCAGATACAGATAGGCGCAGCCCGTATCAATGCGTTCGGAGAGACAACGGACTGTTTGCGGGTTCGTACATTTATTCCGAAGCCCGCAGATACAGATACACGTGTTCCGGTTGTAACTGGTTCAGTTGTGTGGCAAAATATCATAGACGGACTTAAAAGCGGCTATACGCTTACGCAAGTTTCTGAAAAGTATAAATTGATAAAAGAACAAATTAAAGAATTGCAGAAATATGAAATCAGTAGCAATTAAATCCCCAGAACAAAAAGAGTATGAATGGAAAGCTAAGCGTCATGGGAAAATAACGGCATCTACTTTGCCCAATTTGATGAAAGCGGGAAAGGGCGTACCATTTGGAAAAACATCATTGGATGAACTGTATATAGTCCGATATGAACGCAGGACGGGTGTAACTCGTGAGAATGGAAGTAGTAAGGCGTTTGACTGGGGACGTGACAACGAACCGTTAGCGGTCGAATGGATACGCGCTCAGCTAATAGATGAAGTGAAGTCATGTACTACAGACTTTCCCGACATTGTATTTAATGAACCTTTTTCCGGATTTGGTGATAGTCCCGATTTTTATGTATATGGCACTGATGGAGAAGTAAAAGCAGTAGGAGAAATAAAGTGTCCAATGAGCCAAAGCAAGATAGAGGCTTTACAGTTCCTTACCGGAATTACAGAAAAGGATGAATATTATTGGCAGTTTTTGGGGCACTTTGTCGGCATGCCCACTGTTCAGACATTGTATTATGTAGCTTATGATGGTTACAATAATGATGGACGTATTATTGTAATGAACCGTGCAGACCATGAATCGAACATTAAGAAGTTAACAGAACGGATTAAACTGTCAAATGAAATGGTGGAGTGTTCGTTAAAGACTGGATTAGATTTACCGGATTGTATCGAACTGGCTACATCTATCATGCTTATTCATTTGCAAATAGAGGAACTTGCTAAGGTGAAAACTGGTAATGTCCCGGTACAAAATCAAATCTTTAAATTAAAAAAAGAAATACGCAAAATGATTGCGGATAAAAAGATTACTAACAAATAAAAAAAGGAAATTATGTATCATAGTTGGTTTGAAAGCAAAGTCCGTTACGAAAAGACGATGGAGAACGGAAAAAATAGAAAAGTAGTTGAGCCATACCTCGTTGATGCGCTTAGCTTTACGGAGGCGGAAGCGCGCACAATAGAAGAAGTCACTCCGTTTATTTCGGGCGAATTTTCCATTATGGCAATAAAACGCGTTGCCTATGATGAAACGTTTTTGAGTGATGGTGACCGCTATTTCAAATGTCGTATCGCATTTGTTACACTTGATGAAAAGACTGGTGCAGAGAAGAAAACAAAATCTAACATGCTTGTACAAGCTAATGGCTTACAAGAGGCTAAAGATTATTTAGTAGAACAGATGCAAGGATGTATGGCGGATTATATCATTGAAATGGTAAAGGAAACCGATATAGAGGATGTTTACCCGTATGAAGCTAAAGAGGAAAAGAAGTAAGAGAAGAATAGCGGTATGGTGTCGAACTAACCGACACCATATTTATAAATGGAAAATGATATGTCGAAATATAACAATGTCAAATATGGCGGATGTGATAGTTTAAGAGAATATAGGCGGTTGAAAGAACTCGAACTGATGCAGAAAAAAGGTCTTATATCCAGCTTAAAAAAACAAGTTCCGTTTGAATTGATACCCTCTCAACGTGAAAACCCGAACAACCCTAAAAGTAAGCTATTGGAGCGCTCTGTAAAATATATAGCTGACTTCATGTATCTACGAGAAAAGGATAAAGCATTGGTTGTCGAGGATGCAAAAGGCATGAGAACCAAAGAGTATATAATCAAAAGAAAATTGATGCTGTATGTACATGGCATCGCAATAACGGAGGTATAATGGTTAAGAATAAAACAGTAATTCAAGGTCTTACAAAAAGGTGTATCAACTGTATCAATGCAAGTAAGCCAAAAGGAGTTCCGGCAGTTATTAAATGTGGCTTGTGTAGTAGGATGTTTGTTGCCAATGCAGTACGTAGCTGTGAGTTCTACGCTAAAAAAACACGATAACCATGCGAGACAGTTTTGTCTTTTACAGAAGCTTCTACGATGCAATAAAAGATTTGCCGAGGGATGTTCAGGGTGAGATTTATACAGCTATAATGGAGTATAGTTTATATGGTAAGGAAACTGAAAATTTAAAGCCAATTGCGCGTAGTGTGTTTATATTGATGAAGCCTCAGATAGATGTAAATAACAAACGGTTTGAGAATGGGAAAAAAGGGGGTAGACCTAAAAGCGAAGAACAATCTAATAACAACCAAGAAGAAACCAAAGAAAAACCAAGTAATAACCAAAATGAAACCAAAAGCAAACCTAATGTAAATGATAATGTAAATGATAATAAAGAATATAATTCTAACGAATTATCGAAGAAAGACGCGGCAAAAGCCGCTACACTCAAACGGAAAGAAGAATTTAAAATCTCTCTATCCCCCTATGTTGAGAAATACGGAAAGGAAATGATACGGGCTTTCTTCAATTATTGGAGTGAATTAAATAAATCAGAAACAAGGATGCGATGTGAAATGCAAAAAACATGGGAGGTTGGGCTACGACTTGCGACATGGGCGAAAAATGAAAAGCCTCAATATGGCAAAACTGATGCAGGTGTAGTGCTGCATGATAATTCGCAATCCAAATACGATGAGAAGTTATGGTAAATTTCAAAGATGCTATTTCAAATTTGATAGATACGGGCTTTAATCCTTTGCCTAATTCTGTTTCTATCGCCATTCCCGAAGCAAAGGAGACTATATGGAAAGGCATTCAATTCTTTATTGGTGATGCTGCTGTTTGGCAAAAAGAATATGATGAGGTTGCAAGTTGGTTGATTGACAATAAAGGGCGCGGATTGCTTTGTATTGGTAATTGCGGACGTGGGAAAACGCTTATATGCGGCAAGATTATTCCGGTTTTGTTAAATCATTATTGCCGAAAGATTGTATCATGTTATGATGCGCAGCAAATGAACGAAGAATTAGACGCTGTAAAGCAAAAACATATCATATTCATAGACGATATAGGCACAGAATTTTTGAGCGTGAAATATGGCTCTAAAAGACTTTCTTTTGCCGAGTTGGTTGATGAAGCGGAAAAGAAAGGAAAACTACTGATTATAACAACGAATTTATCTATCGCAGAACTACGGGAAAAATATGGAGAGCGGACTATCGACCGATTGCGGGCTATAACCACTCCGGTAGTTTTCAAAGGTGAAAGTATGAGGAAATAGGTATGGGACGAAAGAAAAAGAAAATTCAAACGTTTGGCAAAATTGTAGCGCGTATTGATTTAGAAAGTTTTAAGCGGCTTTCGGAGATACGGGATAAATACGGGTTCAGTTCCAATTATGAGATAATACAGTATCTCGTAGCGTGTTTCCTCCGCGTTGCAGACCCTGAACATGCCGAAGAATATGAACCTGTACCGGATGAAATTCAGGATATGTTTGCCGACTTTTCACAAGCGGAAAAGCATTTTGATTTTGTGAAACCCAAAAGAAAAATACCTCAGTATAAATTGGATGAAATTCAAGGACAATTCAGATTATGGCAAGATTAAACAAATTATTTAATGCAAACTATTTGCATGATGTTCCTGCTGCAAAGCGGGTGGTGAATGAAAAGAACCGTGTATATATTGATAGGTTCGTTATGGAGAATTACAATCGGCTAAGCAATCAATTTAAAGGCTTTGACGGTATTGTAAATTCAAGTTGCTACAGTGCAATGGATAAATTGAATGAAACGATTTTCGCGCTTTATACGGATGTAAATATCTGCTTTGGTAGTTGGGATGATGCTAATGCTTATTTGCGGAACAAGTTTACAGAAAAAGAAATGCGCGTTCCGACAAAAAAAACAATCAAAAGCGGAGAGTTTCCGGATAAAGAAAATATTAACAAAAACGATTTGGCAGATGAATAAAGTATTGAAGTACAAGAAGTGCGGCAAAGAAATACAAAGCGGCTTCTATAATACGCCCGATGGTGCATATTGTTGCGGATGTTGGGAAAGGACTCCACAAGCAGTAAAAGATGCAGCTTTCCTTAAAGCCATGAAAAAGCTTGCTGATACTGGTAAAATAATCTATAATACATTTACAGAATGAGAGTAGGAGAATATGAATACAGACCGCATGGTAGAGACTTTAGAATATATCGCTGTGATTATTCGGACGGGAAAACAACAACTGCCAACCCGGTGTATAACGAGCCGTTTTACAGAGATAGGGAGGCGGCACGCAAAAGAGTGTATGAGTTGAATGGATGGAAGTATAAGCCTAAAAATAGTTGATTATGTATCTGATAAATAGAATAGTATGTATGTCAAATAACACACGGTTTGCATATAATGTTGAATTGCAGACCGAAGATATAGAGGCTACTCGTAAGGAGTTGATTAATTTGTATCAGTGCGATAGAATTTGTTTTGAGTATAAAACGATTAAAGAAGTTGCAAAATGAGACTAAGACAAGCGAAGAAGATTATGAATAATGTCCGGTTATATAAAGGCATGATTTGGATATACGGGAACAGTAGAGTTGACACGGCAAATAATCGTATGTGTCGTTACTATGCAGCGAAAGATGAAAACTTTAAACGTGTATTATCACTTTCTGATACATATCCATTAGATGTATTAATTGCGTTAGCACAAAAATAAAATTATGAATAAGATACAGCAATATATAAATAGTGCCTCCGTAGAGGCGGTGCGCTACCGTTCTGAAATAGTAGAAGTTGCAACCGGGGCAGCGAGGATACAACGAGAAGAAACGAGACGTCACGCAGTAGAAGTCTGTAAACAAATGTGTCCGTCTAAGGTGAGCCGTGGATGTGCTAATCTACTACATAGGAGAGAAACGAAAACAACCCGATGTGATGGCAATTGTGCGCGTGTTAGATTTTTTATTAATGGATTGGATAGACAAGAATTATGATACACAAAGAGTTGTTTGTTAGCGTTGATGTCGTTTTAAAATATGGCATTGTCAAGTCTTATATTATTGCTTTCTTTGTATATACTTCTAATGTTGGCAGTTTTGCAAGAGAACTAAATAACGTCGCTTGTTTCGGTCATGCTAAACAGTCTATAAATGATTTGATAAAGATAGGGGTTGTTATCCGTACTATGTATGATGGAAGAACATCACGGTTTAGTATTAATAAGAAAGCGTTATGAGTCGTAATCCGATATATATTAGGCTGATTAATTCGGCACGTTGGAGAAAGCTTCGTTATGAAAAGTTGAAAGATAATCCAGTATGCGAGGTGTGTGCAAAGAGTGACATTAGTACTCTTGCAAGTGAAGTGCATCATGTTAGACCTGTTGAAAGTGTGGCAGGCGTGTTGGCGATGGAACGGTTAATGTTTGACCGGATGAACTTGCAAAGTTTGTGTCATGCGTGCCATGCCGATATACATCGACATGCACTCAGTCATTCAAAGGAAGCGATACAAGCAAATAATAGGAGAGAAACAAAGCGATTTGCAGAGAAGTATTTAAAGTAAGATACAATAAGAATATTGGAACTTACCCATTTAGTTTCAATATTTCGTATATTTGTAAACTTATAATTATATAGTTATGGATACTGCAGAATTAAGAAAATCATTTGTGTTTAACTGTGCGAAGTTTGAATATGAAATTGGAGAACTTGATAAGATACATAAATATTACGAGATAAAAGATGTAAATCCTTATTTTTTATTGATTGCGAGAAAACTTGTTACTATTTTTTATTCGGCTGATTTACTTTGTGAATGTGGAGACATCGTTTCAGCGAATGCGTTATGTAGAATTATCGCGGACAATTATGCCTCTCTACATTTAATATACAAAAAATCAAATGGCGAGGAGCAAACTTTAAGATATTTACTTTTTTTATTAGATGCCGTCTGTACTCTAGAAAAAGGATTGCTTAAGAGACCTATCAAGGACAGTATGTCTGATGAACTGTACAGTTTAATAATATCTCAAGCGGATGAACAAGCGATAAGGAACAATAAAGATAAAGACGAGATAATTAAGCAAATAAAAGAATTGTCTATTTTTGTTCAGTCTCCAATTTTTGACAAAATAGTAGAAAATTCTAATTGGAGATATAAAGAACTTAATAGTACAAAGTCCTATTCGTGGTATGAGTTATATCAAATGTCCTTTCCTGATAATAAAATCCCGTTTATAATCAGTCGCCATCTTTCTGCATATGTTCACGGGTTGGCAATTAGCAATTTTTTTACCTCAAAAGATAATCTAAATCTTCGTGTTACGCTTGTTTATTACATCTTACTAGTTTATCTTAGTCAAATAATGGAGTTGCTACATACAATATTTGGTAATGATATTCAAACTAAGAAAATAAATTTTAGCGAGAGTGAAAGATGTCGCGAGATTAAAAATAGGTTTAATATAACAATACCTTAAATAATAATTTTCGATATTGAGTTATACCGCTTCACCTTAACAGGGGGCGGTTTTTTTATTTTTTCACCGATATAACTTAAACCCACTCCCCCTAATATTTACACGCATGAAGTTTTTTTGAACGTGTGGGGTATGTTGGGGGGATTGATTTATATCGCTAACTAACGAGCTACCAAACCATAGCGATAAAAAGTTATGTGTAAAAAGTATGCAAAAATGGGTGATTTGGAAGACATAAAAGAGAAGATAAGCAAGGCAATGGCATCGCAGGGGACATATACGCCCGACTTAGATTTGTGTATAGAACTTTGTGCAGGCTCTTATATGGCGTTCCGGATTGCTCTTTCTGACATATCCAAAAAGCGCATGAAATCCTATGTAAAGGAAAAGACGCGCGAAGATAATGAAAAGTTGACCGCTCATCCGGCTTTCAAAGTTCTGTTCGATGCACTGGAAGCAACCCGAAAACAATTACGGGAGCTTGGATTGACCTTGCAGACGCTTACAGCAACAGAAGATGATGAGGTTAATGATTTAATCAATAAGGTAAACGAGGCTGGCGATGTTGACTAAAGATGAATTGATACAGTTAAAAGATGCCACTGCAAAAAGATTGCGTAGCATTGATGCACTTTCATATAACTTAGAAAAGGCAGATAGCCGTCTAAGTTCGTATGTGCGTGGCTGTATCAATAATCCGAACGACCATAATCTTTATGAACTTCTTTCAATAGTTCGTTTCTTCCGTTTTTTTGATACATACGATTTCAGAATAAGCGAAGTTCGTAAATTTATTGTTTTCTATGAAAGTCTAAAGTTCAGCGGTACGAAAGGAAAGACAAGATATAAGCTGACTCCGATACAGGTGTTTCAGTTTGCCAACATATTAGGCTTCTATCATATCGGAACAAATAAGCGTGTTATTCGTGAAGCACTTCTTTTTGTGCCCCGCAAATTCAGTAAAACAACGAGCGTTGCAAGCCTGGCTATCTATGATTTACTTTTTGGGGATGCCAATGCGCAAACATACGTGGCTGCTAATTCATATAATCAGGCAAAGGTTTGTTTTGATGAGATACGTAACATACTGAAAGCCTTAGACCCGAAATTAAGGCGTTTCACTATCAATAGAGAGATTATATATAATAGGATAAAGGGTAAAACATCATTTGCTCGTTGCTTGGCGTCCAATCCCGATAAGTTGGACGGCTTAAATGCAAGCACGGTGATATTAGATGAATACTCGCAAGCCGATAGCGCAGCATTGAAGAATGTTTTAACATCGTCAATGGGCGCACGGCTTAACCCTTTAACCATTGTTATTACTACTGCCTCCGATAAACAAGAATGCCCGTTCATCGACATGCTAAAAAATTATAAGGCAATATTAAGGGATGAGCTGTTTAATGATGCTGTATTTGCCCATATCTTTGAGCCGGATGCGCACGATGAAGAAAGCGACCCTCATACATGGCGCAAGGTGCAGCCTCACATGGGTATAACCGTTTATGAAGATTTCTATGTGAGTGAGTACCAAAAAGCCTTGATAAGTGCTGATGATGCATTGGAGTTCAGAACAAAACTACTTAATCTATTTGTGCAGAACACTGCAAAAATATGGCTTTCCGCATCCGATATTGAAGCGCTTGCTAAAGAAGTATATATTGATAAACTGAGTAATCGCCCGCCTTGTATGGTCGCTGTTGACTTATCTGTTTGCGATGATTTCTCCGCGGTTACATATATGCTTTATTCGGCTGTATCCCGTTCGTTTCATTCCCATACGGATTATTATTTTCCAGCCGATGCTTTGCTTAATCATCCGAACCGTGAACTTTATGAGAAGTGGGCAAAAGATGGTGATCTGAAATTATGCAAGGGAAATGTAATAGACTATAAGCTGATTGTTACAGATATATTAGCGAGAAATAAGTGTGTGAAAATATTAGGTATCGGATATGACCCGTACCGTTCTGCCGAGTTCGTTAATATGCTTTCTGCATCCGGTGCAAAGAAAATTCTAATTCCCGTTAAACAGACCTATGGCACATTCACGAGTCCCGTAGAAAGTTTTGAATTGGCAGTAAAGCGTGGAAAAATCTCCTTTTCCAAAAATCCGATTACTTATTATTGCTTTGGCAATGCCGTATTGGATGAGGATAGGAATGAAAACAAAAAGCCCATAAAGAAAACACATAATCTAAAGATAGATGGCACAATTACTAATCTTATGACTTTTTATCTGTATAACAATATAACCCAATAAAATATGAAGTTAGATTTTTGGAAAAAACAGAAACGTTCGATGAATGAGGCTGTCGGAAAAACGATACAGTCGCGTCTGCCATCACTCCCAACGCAACCGATTGATGTAACAAGTACAAACAGCGCTATGCAACTTGCAGCCGTATATCGGTGTGTGTCTATATTATCCGGTACAATAGCCTCATTGCCGTTACAAGTTAAGAGGAAAAAAAACGGCTATTTTTCAATTGATTGTGAAAGCGAATTGCATGGTGTATTAACCCGCAGACCGAATAGGCGGCTTAATTCGTTTGACTTTATGCAGAATGCCGTCATTCAAATGGTGAATAATGGAAACGCATATATCTTGATAAGGCACACTTTTGGTGAAGTTTCAGAATTGGTTCTTTGCGCAAACAATTCCGTATGCTATGATAAGTTTTCAAATAGGTACACTATTTCAGACGGTATTAATCATATATCCGGTGTCTTTGATGCTGATGATATAATTCATTTGAAGAATAAGAGCCTTGACGGAGGATATACCGGAGTAAGCACAATCTATTATGCTTCACGCATACTTTCCATTTCTGCCAGTGCTGATAATCAGAATTTACAAACCTTTCAGAATGGTACGAAAGTAAAGGCGTTGCTTTATGGGGCAAGTGGCGGTATGTCCGGTATTGACGCACTTGATTTTGAACAAACATCGCCAGTAGCAGATAGAGTTGAGGCACAGTTAAACTCCGGTAAAGATATTATTGCCATTTCGGAAGATTTAAAATTTCAGCAACTTTCTATTAATCCGGTAGATGCGCAATTACTTGAAACTAAAAAATTCTCAGTATTGGATGTGTGTCGTTTTTATGGCGTTAATCCGGATAAGGCATTTGCAGGACAATCTACAAATTACAAAGCTTCTGAAATGGGGCAGGTATCATTTTTGACTGATACATTACAGCCTATATTGTCACAGATTGAAGCAGAGTTCAACGCTAAATTGATACCGGATAAATTGAGTGGCACTTATAAAATAAACTTTGATTTGGAGGCTTTATACCAAACGGATTTGACAACTCGTGCAGCCTATGATAAATCTATGTATGAGTTAGGTGTATTCACCACAAACCACCTACGGATGAAACAAGGTCTTACACCTATTGAGGGAGGTGATACAGTAATGGTTAGCTGTAATGTTGCACCTATCAACTCGGCAAAGATACACGGATAAAAAGATGAGCTACCAAAGAACGAATAAAAAATATATTGTAAAAAGATAATGGAAATAAGAAGTTACACAGCGGAAGCATCTCCGAAAATAGATGGACGAACGATACAAGGCTATGGCTCTGTATTCGGCAGGCAGTCCCGTATATTGTATGATGTTGATAAAAAACATTTCTTTATAGAGGTTATAGAAAGAGGGGCAATCACAGATGAACTGATACGCAGTTGCGATATAAAGGCTCTGATGGAGCATAACAAACAAAGGCTATTAGCGCGGTCAAACATGGGTACAGGCTCATTACTTTTATCTGTTGATGATTACGGATTGGCATACAAGTTCGATGCACCGAATACACAGTGCGGAAACGATGCAATAGAAATGATTATCAGGGGTGACTTATTCGGTTCTTCATTTGCCTTTTGGACGGACGAAAAAAGGAATGTTACCTACGAGCGAAAGGATGGCATCCTTTTCCGTACTGTTCACAAGATAGACAAACTGTTTGATGTCTCCATTGTTGCAGACCCCGCGTATTTTGATACGGATGTAACGGTAAGAAGCATTTCGGACATTGAACAAAAAGACATTGAGTATATAAACCAAATTAATAATTTAAGAAAATTCATTTAGTTATGAGAAAAGATTACGAAAGAATTGCAGAAATTAAGGAACAGATGCGCGCAATGCTTGACAAAGCTGAAACTGAGAAACGTGCCCTGAATGAAACGGAGGAGAAAGAGTTTAATGCACTGAAAAACGAGAAAGTACTCTTACAAATGCGCGCAGAGCGTAGAGGATTGGATAACGAGCCTGATTATATTGGCGGTGTGTCCGGTGCGGCATTGTTTGCAAAGGCTGTTGATGATGTGGTGAACCACCGTTCTTTGACTGATTATAAAGGCATTGTTTCTGAAAACGGCATTAAGGTAGTCAGTCGTGCGGAAGTTTCTGCAATTACTACTACGGATGCGGCTGTACCCGTTACAGTTGGAGAGGTTATAGCGCCACTTGAAAAGGGGTTAATCCTTGATAAATTAGGTATCAAGTTGCAAAGCGGATTGGTTGGCGAGTTCATTTTTCCAACATTGCAAGCGGTTGAGGCATCCATTGCCGGAGAAACTGCAACAATCGGAGATAGCGATTTGAATATTGGAAAGGTGAAAGCTGCACCTAAACGTGTTTCTGTCTCTATTCCAGTTTCCCGTACTGCCATTAAGCAGACTAACTATGATTTGCAAAATATCGTGTTAACACAGCTTTCTAAAGCATCTGCTCGCTTACTCAATAAATGGTTGCTTTCTGGCACAAAGTTGGCAGGTGCGACCGATGGATGCTTTGTTAAGACAAAAGCAGATGTCGAATACGATATTGCACTCACATTTGCCAATGTCGTAGCACTAGAAACTACCGTAATGGATAATGGTGCAGATGTAACAGACGGTACAGCCGCGTATGTATGTACTCCAAAGGTTTACGGAGCACTGAAAACAACTCCGAAAGAAAAAGGGTCGGCTGAAATGGTTTGTAAGGATGGAATGATTAACGGTTATCCAGTTTTTGTGTCCAACTACATGGATGCTGATACAATCGGGTTCGGTGTGTTCTCTTATTCAGCCATCGGTCAGTTTGGCGAGATGGACTTGATTATAGACCCGTACACGGATGCCAAATCAAACGTAGTTAATTTCATTCTGAATACTGACTATGACTTGGTTACAGCACGTACGGAGGCATTTGCAATAGCCAAGAAAAAGGCTGCATAAAGCAATTTTGTTTTCATCATTTCTATATTAGTTGTTGGGAGGTGGAGGCATTATGAGATGTCTCCACTTTCATTTAAAATCAAAAGAATGGAATATATAACATTAGAAGATATAAAGAAGCATCTGAATATAGATTTTAGCGATGATGATGCCTATCTAAAGGATATTGTTATCGTTGCACAGATGTCGGTAGAAAAAGCTATTAATACGCCTCTTTCAGAATATGAAGAGAACGGAATGTTAAATCCAATGCTCAAACATGCGATTAAAATACTTGCAGGAAATTTCTATGCTAATCGTGAACCAGTTTCTTTTGCCACTCCAAACGTTATCCCTTACACATTGGCATATCTTATCAGACCATTTAAAAAGTATCAATAATGCAGGCTGGATTACTTAATGAGATAGTACGCTTTCAAGAAACGCGGACTATCCGTGATGAAATGGGTGGTTTTTCCGATGAATGGATAGATGTATTATCCAAGCGTGCGGAGGTGAAATTCGCATCCGGTAGCCGCAAGTTAGAGAACGGAGAAGTATATAACCCGTTCTCAATTACGTGTAAAATACGGTACTGTAAAAATGTACATGAGAAAATGATACTCATACATGAAGATAGGCGATATAAGATATTAACTATCAACAAAGACCGGAAACAACAATGTACAATCATACAAGCTGAACTAATCAATGAGTAACGTAACACAAGCTACCTATAAAGTAGAGGTTGATGTAGAGAAGATAAACCGATTGCTTATTCAGTTAAATGATAAGGACGCGAAAAAGGCTATAAAGTCGGCTATTCGCAAATCGGCTTTAATCATTCGTAAAGGAGCGCAGAATAAATTAGTATCTATTTTCCCGAATGCTAATAATGCAGTAACTCGAAACGGGATTTCTTATAAGCCTCTAAAAAATGACATAAATATAGCGGTATATAAAAATGCTTCAGGAGCGAGGATAGACCTTTTAGATAAGCGGAAGAAAGGGGCGCGTTCTTATATTCTCCGGTTTATCGAAATGGGAACACAAGAGCGAGCTACCAAAAAAGGTATGAACAGAGGTAGTATGAAAGCATATAATTTCTTTAGCGATGCAATAAGTTCAACCAAATCGGCAGCAGAAAGTTCGTTGGAGCAAAATGTAATAGCCGCGATTAATAAAGTAATCAGCAAAAATAAAAAATGAGTTTATCAATTGGTACACATATATATGAGAGGTTGACGTCTTCCAGTGAACTCAAACGTATTGTAAGGGATAAGATATTCCCCGTATCAACGTTGCGAGCTACTACATTCCCGTTTATCATTTACAAGCGTAACGCCTTAACTCCTAATTCAACGAAAGACCGATATAGCATTGGTGATAATGTAGAGGTTGAAATTGTAATAGCCGATTGTAACTACTCTCGTTCAGTCATTATTGCAGAATATGTGCGCGATTTGATAGATAAGAAAACAGGAAGCTATAAACGCTTTTCAGTAATGGATGCAAATTTAATTAGCACGGATGAGGCTTTTTCAGAAGATACATTTATTCAGCGCCTTGTATTTTCATTTGAAACAGAAACTAACATTTAAAGTTATAATTATATGAGTAGAGCAAAACAAGTATTAGGTAAGGATTTGATGTTGTTTGTTGATGGTAAGGCTATTGCGTTGGCAACATCTTGTAAAATTGCTATATCAGCCGAAACGATTGATACGCAGAGTAAGGACAGCGGAATATGGAATGAGAAAGATGTTAAAAAATTGGGGTGGAATTGTTCGAGTGATAATGTATTCAGTGCAGATAAAGATGCTAATAGTTATGACAAGTTATTTGCTTTGATGGTTGCAACGAACCCCGTTGAAATAGCTTTCGGTATCCCATCTAACAAGGCGAATGAGTATCCTGATGGAGGGTGGTTGCTTCCGGATAAACCATACAAAGGAATGGCAATTATAACTTCTCTTGATGCGACTGCATCTGATGGCGATAAAGCAACTTTCTCTATGTCTCTTGAAGGCACTGGCGTGCTTACAAATGGAGAATTGCCATCCGGTGGTGGTAATAGCGGGGGCGGTAATACTGGCAGCGGTGGCGAGGAAGAAAACCCATTAGGATAACGTAATAGTAACATGGCGGCAAAAGCCGCCCTAACTAATCAATAGATATGAAAGAAATAGAAATTAAAGGCGTTAAATACATTCTCCGTAATATACTCCGGAACTTCTTTGTATATGAGGAAATCAAAGGCAAGCCATTTTCATTTGGCAAACTTATAGACGAGTATCTGTTGTTCTATTGTACACTTATAGCCAACAATGAAACATTTTCTATCTCGTTTGATGAATTTATAGCGGTATGTGATGAATGTCCACAACTATTTGCAGTGTATAAATCTTTTGTTATATCAGAATTGGAGAGGCAAGCACAAGCTGCTAATTTCGATGCTGGCAAATCTACAAAAAAAAAGAAGAGCCGCTAAATATACATGAATTGTATTCTCGGGTTGTAGGTGAGGGTGGTATTAGTCCCTCCTATTTCCTTGATAGGATGACTTTCGGAGAGGTTGAAATGTTTTTGAATGGGCTTAAACATCGTAATCGCGAAGCATGGGAACAAACACGCATTATAGGTTATATCATAGCACAATCTAATAGCACAAAACGGCTGGAATATACAGATATAATTCGTTTTCCGTGGGATGAAGAAAATGAAACATGTAAAGATACGAATGTTTCGGACGAAGAAATGAAACGGCTACGCGAGAAAGCTAAATTGATGGAGCGAACTTTTAATTCTTAATTTATGGCAGATATACTCAATAGGCTACTTCTTGAAACCAAAGACTTTGACGCAAAACTAAGCAATTCAAAGCGGGGAATTGGCGACTACCAAAGCCGTGTTACTAATATGGCTAAAACGGCAGGGGCAGGCATACTGAAATTTGCCGGGGCTGTTGGTATTGCTATTGGAGCAAGTGAAGTATTTACGAAGACTGTTAATTCTACGCAAACTACTGGCGATGCTTGGGTCAAGATGCAAGACCAAATGAAAGCGAGTGTAGATGGCTTCTTCGCTTCTATTGCTATGGGTGATTTTAGCGGCTTCCTTTCCAATTTGCAAAACATCATAGATAAGGCTGGAGATTTATCTGTGGCGCTTGATGATTTAGGCACTAAGACGTTATTTAATAATAGCGAAGTAAATGATTTGAATGCAAAGTATCAAATAGAGGTAAATGCCGCCAAAGCTCGTAATATATCCGATAAAGAAAGAAACGGACATTTATCAAAGGCAAAGGATTATTTAGTTCAAATGTCTGAACTGCATAAATCTTTGGCGGGTGCAAATATACAGACTTCATACGTAGCATTACAAGCGGATATTACCAAGCAGGGGTTTAATAAGAATGTATCAAAAGAGGTTTGGGAATACTTGTTGAAAGACAGTAATAGAGCAGATGTGAATAAACACGCGGCAGTCTATGACGACAAGATTAAGGATTACAATAACAGAATAGTTCGTAGCCGAAAATTTGATGCACACACGGAAACGATGGTAGATACTCCTGAAACTTATAATTTGCAGCAGGAATTATTAGCGTATAAGAATAATCCCCAAAACGATTTTAATAGAATGACAAGTGTGTTTATACAGCTTGCCGATGATGAAAAAAGCGCCATAGCCAAAGCCATGCAGATGCGTGCTACGGCTAATAGTTTGGCGGTTACAATATCACAAAAGCAGTTGGAAATTGCAAATGTGGATGCAAAGGTAAATGGTAGTTATAACTCGCAAACTGGTGATAGTAAGAAAGGCATAAAGGATGTAAAAAAAGAAATTCCGATAGGCTCTATCGCTGAAATTGATGCGGAGTTATCTGAATTAAACAAAGAACTTATTAACGCTACTACATTACAAGCTCGTACATCCGTACAAACAACTATCAATGAATTAGAAAATAAAAAGATAGTTCTAAAGATGGATGTAGAAAAAGGTGTATTTGCGCAAGAACACGGAGCTAATAAACTTTCCAAAACATCTAATTCAGAAATGGCAGGTGTTATTAATTCGGGTAGTAACAAAACATTAGGCTCTAAAAAAGTGAATGTGAAAGGTATCAATAAAATAAAATCACCAGTTGCAAAAAAGGATGTAGATGTTTTGGATGATTATCAAGAAAGGTTATACAACATTAGCGATATTATGAGTTCCATGTCGGGGCTTATGGGAGAAAATGCAGCATCTTGGCTGAATTGGGGCGCATCTTTATTAAGTTCCATCGCGCAGGCTATTCCGGCAATAGAAAGTCTTATTCCGGCACTGACAGCTAAGGCGGCAGGCGAAGCGATTGCAGGTTCGGCAGCAAGCAGCCCGTTGGGGTGGTTAACAGCAGGAGCGGCTGTGGCTTCTATATTGGCAGCTTTTGCCAGCATTCCCGCTTTTGCCACTGGTGGTATTATAGAGGGTGGTTCTACCTTTGGTGATATGAATTTGGCTCGTGTTAATGCTGGGGAAATGGTACTTAATAAAATGCAACAAGGCAACTTATTTCGCCTATTGGATAGCGGGGGAAGTGTACCAATACAATCGAGCGGAGTTATAACAGTTAGAGTTAAGGGTAAAGACTTGGTAGGAGTCCTTTCTAATTATAACAGTCAAAAAAAAAGAGTACGATGAATTTAGCATATTACGCAGAGTTTAAGAGCAAAAATAATACTCAATACCGCGTAGAAATACATACAAAGAATAAAGTATCCGAAGTAAAGGAGCTTCTTTTGTCGGATACTCCGTTTATTGCCGAATGGGAAGCGGATACATTGTTTAAACCGTTGAAAATGTCTAATGCTGTATGTAGTATATTGACACGTGAAATACTGACTGATTTATATACCGGAGAAGCGCAGGGCGTTGAACTCCATTTGTATAATCAGTCCGCCAAGATGCTTGAATGGTTCGGGTATTTAACTCCTAATCTTTATACAAGTGATTATATTACTCCTCTTAACTCTTTGGATATAGAAGCTATTGATAGTATTGCGTGCTTGGAAAATATAAAATATTGTTGCATTGGAGAAAGGGCAGATTTTCGTCTGTTTATAGACATTATACTATACATCCTTTTGAAAGCAGACCCCGAAATAAAACTGAATAGGCTATACATACAAAACTGCAACAAGGTTTCAGATAATTCCGCAGCTTGCATATTTAAAGACTTGTATATAAACGAACGCAATTTTTTCGATGAAACAAATGAGGCTATGACTTGTAAAGATGCGCTTTCATCTTTATTAAGCTATTTAGGAATGACATTAATGCAGTGGAAAGATGCCTATTATATTATAGATTATAAATATATCAATAACAGATATGATGATTTTACTTTATTCTATCGAGATAGATTGAATAGTGTAATTTTGTCATTGCCTATCAGTGTAAAAAACATTAGTACTATTGGAATAGCCGAAAGTCAAGGTTCTATATCATTGGATAATGTGTATAATAAGGTTTCAGTAGTAGCCAATAATAATGCAGTGGATGAGCTGTGTCCGGAACTTTTTGATGATGAAGATTTGGAGAATCAAAACTCAAATGTAGATAAGTATTATGAGCAAGTGATAGATGATATGGTTTTTCTTACTGCTTATTTTAAATCTAAAAGAAATTGGAAACTTCTGCCCGTTACTTATGGATTGGGTGCGACAAATATGGACTTATCAGAAGTAACGTCTACAAACGTCGGATATATAGATTTAGGTGCATTATTCCAAAAGAATGATAGTTATAACACTGATGCCCTTGAACCATCTTCTTTGAATTGGTTCTCGTATCTAACTTTTGTAAAAAAAACGATGTTAAATATTACGCTTTCTCCAAGACTTAGACATACTTCATACTTGACATTAAACAAGAAAAATATATCCCTTTTATCCGGTGGTTATTTGATTATTGATTTTAATTATAAACTCTCTCAGTCCTATATCGCTGATGATAGTTACAATAGCCCATCTAATAAAGCTGTATATGTTAGTACTGCCAACAATAAGTATTCTGCTGGCTATGAAGACACAAAATTCTATTGTCGTTTAAAGATAGGCGATTATTATTATAATGGGGAAGAGTGGCTGTTATATTCAGATTATCTCAGAAACCCCATTTATGATGCAACTATTGGAGCTGAGTCAGTGAGTGGAGTACGTCAATATTATATGATTAACTCCTTCGGAAACAAAGTTAGAATTTCGGAAGAATACTATAATCACCTTTTTGCGCAGGATAGGTTTTTAATCGTTCGCAAAAATAATGAGTACGATAAGATATACGATGTGTGGTATAAGCCGACAAATCAAGTCAGCTACAAAGAAAATCTATCTAATGCCAGTGATGGCGCATTGATTAAATTGCCTGATTTTCCGTTATATGGTGAGATAGAAATAGAATTGTGTCAACCTACAATATTGGCTAACCGCCCTTGTCATCTAACAGATGGGAATGGTAGTAATTATTGTTATTATTGTCATATAAAGGATTTTAGTGTAAAATATACAGATAGTAAATATATATATGATGTATTTGGGAACAAATTAGATGATACAGATGACATTGTGTATAGTAATGTGATAAATGATAATTATGTCGCCGAAGCAGAAGATGTTGAACTGTTGGTTAATACACATGCGAGAAATTTATTATCATATTCAAATGTAGCTACCAAAAACAATACTAAATTAGATTATTTAAAAGAGGTGTATAGTCGTATTGATGATGAGATGGTTTTACCTGAGCAAATACTTATAGATAAACTTTATCAGCATCATAAAGTTCCTAAATTTATTTATAAGAATGCATTGAAATACAAGTTTTCTCCTTTTGACTTGATTAGGGAAAATTCTCTTAATAGAGAGATGCTTATAAGTATGTTTGGTATAGACTATGCAGATAATAGTGTAAACGTAACATTAATAGAATTATGATAGAGATAGTATCAAAGGTTGTCCCACATGCATATAGAAATAAATATATGCGAGATGGAAAGTATGCCAAAGGAAAATATAAAGGTAAAATTCACGTGAATGGCGGAAATGGTTTTGTAGGCATTGGCGGTAATGCTGGCAGTGGTGGCGAAGAAGAAAACCCGCTGGGATAAATTAAATTTAGTAAAATATGCACTACTTAAAAAATCTACTGGTAGGTTTGGTTACGGGGATAGCCGCCTACCTTAATCCCGTAAGCGGAGACATAAAGAGCCTGTTGGCTTTGTTTGCCATAAATTTTTTGTTTGGACTATTGGCGGGATTATTAACCAATGGTGAAATCTTTAATTTTAAAAAGGCGTTCCGATGTATCCTTGAGGCTATGGCTTTCTTCGTTCTTATAAGCGCAATATATTTCATTGGTGAGCAAAAGGGCAACTCTGAGGGAGCATTGCAATGTGTATCATTTGTAACCTATTCCGTCTTTTATTTCTATGGCGTAAATGTATTGCGTAATTGGAAACTGTTGTGTAGAAAGGGAAGTGCTACGTTTAAATGTGTTTCATTTATCTACTATGTAGTATCTGTTGAGTTTATAAAAAATGTGCCGTTTTTGAGTAAATATCAAAAAAGCATGGAGTATAATAATATGAAATAAATAAAGAGTATGAAGTATTTTACCATTGCAGAACTTTGCCATAGCAATACTGCGAATGAGCAATTGATTGACAACAAATGTACAAAAGAACATGTCATTAACTTAACAGCATTAGTTGACAATATCCTTGACCCGTTACGGGAGGCTTATGGAAAACCAATAGTTATTAATAGCGGTTATCGGTGTGAAAAGTTGAATAAAAAGGTTGGTGGAGCAAAAACGAGTGATCACATGAAAGGTATGGCTGCTGATATTTCAGGAGGTTGTCAAAAGGAAAACAAACGGTTGTTTTATCTCGTTCAAGAACTCGGATTACCATTTAAACAACTTATTGATGAAAGGGACTTTGCTTGGGTACACGTGAGCTATGATGCCAATAATTTGAAAAGACAGATACTTGCATTATGAAAAAGTTACTCTACGCCATTTTACTGATATTCATACTATGTTCATGTTCGTCAGTTAAGTATGTTCCAGTAGAGACTGTGAGAACTGAATATAAAACTCGCGATAGTATTCGACACGATAGCATCTATCAGCATGATAGCGTATTTTATATGGTTAAGGGCGATACGGTATATAAGTATAGAGAAAAGTATCTATATAAGTATCTGTTCTTGAATAAAACCGATACAATTCTAAAGGTTGATAGTATTCAAGTTCCTTATCCCATTGAAAAGCAATTAACAAGGTGGGAGAACGTGAAAATAATGATTGGCGGCTGGGTAATCAACTTTATTCTTGTCTTTATTTTGGCGGTTGCTGTTTGGCTGGGATATAAAAGAATAAGAAAGTAGAAGAGTACTTATAGCGGCAAATACTTACCTCGGCTTGAGAGTGGAGAATAGAAAGCCCCGTAGCGGCTCAACTACGGGGCAATATCAAATTAAAACGCATTTATGAAATGCGGATTGAGCCTATTTTTTCTTATATGTAATAATGTGTAAACTACATTATCATCATTTGCATTTGATTTCTTAGATTTATGAAGTCTTCAAACATTCCGGGGTTCTGCGTATATTCAATGACACGCCTTATTGCTGCATCTGCTTGTTGTGGTTTTATTCTAATATAGGAGTTTATAGTTATGCTCGTCTTAATTGAATGCCCTAAGCAGTACTCTATAATTGGATATGGTATAGCAATTTCTGCGGCAAACTGGGCAAATGTCTTTCGTGCTGAATAGAACGATATATTACTTTTAATATTCAGTTCTTTAGCTAATCGTTTTAAGCAGCTATTTATATATCTGCACAGATTTATATAAGAAAATTTATATCCAAAGTCTAGAATGCCTTTTGTGTTTATGTATTTGCTAATAATTTCCCGTGCCTCTTGAACGATGTTTATACGGGTTGTTTTATCCTTTCGTTTGTGGTCTTTACTTTTTTGTCTTGTATAGCTTATTTCGTTCCCGCTAAAATCTATCCTAACAATGTCGGCAAGATTGATACCGCCAGTATAGAAAGATAGCAAAAAGATGTCTTTTGCAAAAGTCAATCGCTTACTTTTACTTGTATCTGCATCTCTAATTTTCACGAAGTCTGTTATACTTATATCTAAATCTTTTGGGGTTGATGTAGGTAATTTGGTATAAGCAAACGGATGTTTTTCGCATTTGATGAGTCCATATTTTATAGCTTCGTTTACTCTCGCTTTGATATGGGATAGACGTATGTTTCTATTTCCATCACTGTACCCTTTTCGTTTCATCCATTCATTAAAATGTTCTACTGTGATATGGTTCATTATAACGAACGGTACTTCACCCTCTGCAAGCAGAAATACGCGCAATGTCTCTTCGTGCATTTTTGCATAATTTTCTCGTCCATCTTTTTGTAGTTCCTTTATCCTTTTTTTAAAAAAGTCTGTGAACGTGGATGCGCATTGAGTAACTTTATCTGATTGGACAATAATGAGTTTTAGTTGAGTAGCTGTATATGTGTCATTGTTTTCGATTTCGTTCACACGGTTACTATATTTCTTTAGTTCAAATAAAAGCCGTTTGTTCATCATTGTAGCATCAGGTCTTGCTACAACTTTCCCATTATACCATTGGCTTAAATCGGATATTTCATATACGGTTTTGATATATGCCTTTTCTTTTTTTGCTGCAATACGCACAAAGATAGGGTACATTCCATTTGCAGCCTTTCTTGCTGCCAATACTGCTAATGCTAATTTTGCCATAACTACTAAATTTTTCGATACCCTTTTCGACACCCTTTTTGTTTCACTGGTGAAAATCGTATCGTTTTTTTTTAATAGCTTTAGGCTATTTGATGAGAAGAAAAAGACTGATATTCAGCTTGTTGAATATCAGTCTTTAGGAGAGCCGCTAGCCAGACTTGAACTGGCGACCTACGCGTTACGAATGCGTTGCTCTACCAACTGAGCTATAGCGGCAATGGGTTTTCGATTACGAGGTGCAAAGGTACATCTTTATTTGAATTTGCAAAAAGAATTGCCTGATTTTTTAGAAATATTTCTGTCTGGCATTTTTTCTATATTTGTGTATTTATTGGAGATATTATGGATAAATCCGTATAGTAAAGACGTTTAACTCTATTGGGTGATTGGAAAAGTACTGTTTGGTATAAGTGGTGTTTGTGGCAAAATACCGGTTGTATTGAAGCCCGGAATTAATTCTTTTTCCAAAACTTCAAAAGGAAATAAATGTATATTATGAAAATAATGTATTACCTTTGTCCCCAATTAAAAACATTACTAGATAACTAAAAGATTAATCAAAGATCTTACTTATGCGTAAATTTATACTATTGTGTTTGTTGGTATTTACGGTATCAAGTGTGGTATTTGCCCAACAAATGACGGATGAACAAGTCATTCTGTACGTGCAAGAGGCTCAGAGTCAGGGGAAGACACAACAGGAGATGTTGGTTGAATTGATGAAGAAAGGAGTCACAAAAGAACAAATCCAGAGAATACAGTCTAAATATTCAGGCAAATCGGACGGAAGCTCTGAGGAAAATGCCAATTTTATGGGAGAAGCGAACTCCCGTTTACGTACGCAGAAAACTTACGAGAACAAAAACAAGAATATCTCTCAGGATGAATCCGGCTTGGATAATCTCGGTTCCCAAAAGCAAAGTATTAAAGGGCTGCGGGCGAAATCGGCCCAGCAACGCAATGGATATGGAACGGGGGTGAATAACAATGGACAGCCGGGTTATGGTTATAATGGTCCTAAAAGCGCGGAAGACGCTTTTACACAACAGATTTTCGGACATAATATTTTCGATAACGAATATCTGACTTTTGAACCCAATATAAATGTGGCAACGCCCGACAATTATCGTTTGGGGGCGGGCGATGAAGTTATTATTGATGTTTGGGGAGCTTCCCAGACTACGATTCGTGAAAAAATCTCGCCTGAGGGTACTGTGCAAATTGCAAAGTTAGGACCGGTTTATCTGAGTGGAAAGACCGTAGAGGAAGCCAATGATTATTTGAAACGCGAATTTGCCAAGATATATGCCGGTGTTACGGGAGAAACTCCCAATACGCAAATAAATTTGACGTTAGGCGAAATCCGTTCCATTCAGGTGAATGTTATGGGTGAAGTTGTCGTACCGGGTACTTACACCCTCTCTTCATTCGCATCAGTTTTCCATGCCTTGTATTGGGCCGGCGGAGTAAATAAAATCGGTAGTCTTCGAAGCATAAAAGTTATACGCGACGGAAAGACGGTTGCAGATTTGGACATCTACGATTTTATCATGGAAGGTCGGCTGAAGAATGATATCCGTCTTCAGGATGGTGATGTGATTCTTGTCAATCCTTATCAGACTCTGGTGCAGATATTGGGTAAGGTAAAGCGCCCTATGTATTATGAAATGAAGCCTACGGAAACAATCGGTACGTTGCTGAGATATGCCGGCGGCTTTACGGGCGATGCGTATAAAAAAGCCATCCGTCTTGTACGCAAGAGCGGACGCGAACATCAGATTTTCAATGTGGACGAAATGGATTATTCGGTATTCCGCCTGGAAGACGGTGATATGCTTACGGTGGATTCCGTTCTCAACCGTTTCGAGAATCGTGTAGAGATTCACGGTGCTGTTTACCGTGAGGGTTTGTATCAGCTGAGCGGAGAGGTGAATACCGTGAAACAGTTGATAAAGAAAGCGGAAGGTGTACGTGGAGATGCTTTCCTAAATCGTGCCGTAATCAATCGTGAACATGAGGATTTGACGCGCGAGGTTATTTCCATAGATTTGAAAGGCTTGTTGAAAGGTGTGGTTGCGGACATTCCTTTGCAAAAGAATGACATACTTTATATTCCCAGCATTCAGGATCTGAAAGAAGAGCCTACAGTGACTATCCATGGTGAGGTTGCTGATCCGGGTACTTATCTTTATGCCGACAAGATGACCATCGAGGATTTGGTCTTGGAATCGGGTGGCTTGCTTGAAGCGGCTTCTACAACGAAAATAGATGTATCGCGCCGTATTAAATCTCCCAAAAGCACGGAGGACAGTAATATTGTAGGTCAGACATTTACCTTTGACCTGAAAGACGGCTTGCTGATAGGAGTGGGGAGCGAGAATTTCTATTTGGAACCTTTTGATGAAGTGTATGTCCGTAAAAGCCCTGCTTATCGCAAGCAGAAAAATGTGGGGATAATAGGAGAGGCATTGTTTACCGGTACTTACGCGTTGTCCAAGAAGAATGAACGTTTGAGCGACCTGGTCGCTAAAGCCGGTGGTGTTACATCCGATGCTTATGTAAGAGGAGCCCGTCTTATCCGTAAAATGTCGGAGGAAGAGCTTCGCAGAAAGGAAGATGCCACCCGCATGGCTATAAAGGTCGGTGCAGATTCAACTACTTTATATGTATATACGGTAGGTATTCATCTGGATGAGGCTTTGAAAAATCCGGGTTCTGATTATGATATGGTCTTGCGCGAGGGGGATGTATTGTTTATTCCTGAATATGTAAGCACAGTGAAAATCAACGGTGCCGTGATGTATCCTAATACCGTACTGTACAAAGAGGGAGAGAACAGCCGTTACTACATCAATCAGGCGGGCGGATATGCTTCGAATGCCAAGAAGCGCAGTGCTTTTGTAGTTTATATGAATGGTACCGTATCCCGCATACGCTCCGGTAGTAAGACGGCAATCGAGCCCGGGTGTGAGATTATCATCCCGACTAAGGATCCGAGTAAGCGTATGAGCGTGGCCGAAATGGTAGGTATGGGTACTTCTATTGCCACTTTAGGCACAATGATTGCTACTTTGGTTAATCTCTTTAAGTGATAAGGACAATGGACGAAAGTAAAATACAAAAGGCTCCGCAAAAACCGGAGGAACAGGAAATAGATTTGATTGAGTTGGCTCAGAAAGTGTGGGCCGAGCGTAAGATACTTTATAAGGTATGTGGTATTGCGGCAGTGATTGGCTTGATTGTAGGATTCAGCATTCCTAAAGAGTATTCTACGGAAGTGACATTGGCTCCCGAAAGTGCAAGTAAAGTGAATGCCGGGAGTATGGGGGCATTGGCTGCTATGGCTGGCATCAACTTAGGGGGTTCTGTCGGAGAAGATGCCCTGTCGCCCGAACTGTATCCCGATATCGTTAAGTCAACTCCTTTTCTGCTGGAGTTGTTTGATGTAAGGGTCAAAGACCAGAAAGGCAAAATAGATACGACCTTATATGCTTATCTGGATAAATACCAGCGTTCGTCATGGATGGGTGCTGTAATGTCTGCGCCATTCAAGGCTTTGGGTTGGACCTTGTCTTTATTCAAGGATAAACCGGAGAAGAAGGAAGGAAAAATCGATCCGTTCCACCTGACATTGGATGAGGCGAAGGTGGCGGATGCTTTGAGTAAGCGTATCTTGGTTACGATTGATAAAAAAACAGGGGTTACAACTTTGGAGGTTACTATGCAGGACCCTTTGATTTCGGCTTCGTTAACTGATACCGTGATGCATTGTTTGCAGAATTATATCACAAATTACCGTACCAATAAAGCTCGTCATGATTTAGCTTTTACAGAAAAGTTATATAAAGAAGCAAAGGCGGATTATGAGAAAGCTCAGAAAAAATATGCTACTTTTGCAGATGCCAACCAGAATGTGGTTCTGTTAAGCTATCGTGCCGAGCAGGAACGTTTAAAAAACGAAGTTGAGCTGGCTTATACTGTTTATACCCAGGTTTCCGGACAATTGCAGATGGCAAGAGCCAAAGTGCAGGAGATTACTCCGGTATATACGGTTGTGCAACCGGCTACGGTTCCTTTGCGTGCCGCCAAGCCGAATAAGATTATGATTCTTATAGGTTTTGTATTCTTGGCAGGAGTGGGATGTGTTGGCTGGATATTATTTGTGAAGGATTTATTTAAAGATTGGAGAAAAGCAAACAAAGCAATATGATGGCTAATAATGATATGAGTCGTTGGTGTGTTCTGTATACGGCGCCAAAGTCGGAGCGTAAATTAGTGCAGCGCCTGCATGCAGCAGGATATATGGCATTTTGTCCTATGCAAATCGTATTCAAGAAGTGGAAAGGACAGACCAAAGAAGTGTTTGCACCTCTGTTCCCCGACTGTGTTTTTGTAGAAGAAGCGGCGGGTGTGGAGTTTTTTATTGCTTCGCAGGGTGGTGTATCTTTCTTACTGGACGCTGAGGGTCAGAAGCTGTTTGTTTGCGCCGATAAAGCAGAGTTGCCGGCAAAGTTTGTGCATTTGTTGAAATAGAGGACATTTTCTTCCCGGCATAAAAAAAGCTACATTCCAAATGTAGCTTTTTTTATGCCGGGAAGCATTGTTTTTTAATCAAACAAACTCTTGAACTTCTTGAAAATCTTCTCCTTGATAGAAGTATTCGGCTTGAAGTTATCCGACCTTTCCATTTCTTCCAGCGCTTTTTTCTCTTCCTTGTTCAGTGTTTCGGGCACATATACGCTGACATTCACCAGCAGGTCTCCGGTTCCGTATCCGTTTACGTTAGGCAGTCCTTTGCCGCGCAGGCGGAGAACCTTACCCGGCTGTGTACCCGATTCGATTTTTACCTTAACCTTGCCGTCAATGGTGGGTATTTCTACCGCACCGCCCAATGCGGCTGTCGGAAAACTGAGCAACAGGTTGTAAATCAAATCATTCTCATCGCGAATCAGTTCCTTGTCCTGCTCTTCCTCTATGAGAATCAGCAGGTCGCCCGGTACGCCGTTGTGTTTGCCCGCATTGCCTTTGCCGCTCATGGAGAGCTGCATGCCTTCGGCTACACCGGCAGGAATTTTCACGGTAACGACTTCTTCGCCGTAAACGATACCTTCGCCTGCACATTCCTTACATTTATTCTTGATGACCTTGCCTTCGCCACCACAGGTAGGACAAGTGGTACGCGTCTGCATTGTGCCGAGGATGGTCTGCTGGTTGCGGATTACCGTACCGCTGCCCTTACAGGTAGGGCAGGTTTCCGCACCGCCGTCTCCTTCTGCACCGGTTCCATGGCAATGGCTGCACGGTACATATTTTTTCAGTTTGAATTTCTTTTCGACTCCGGTAGAAATTTCCTTGAGGTTCAACTTTACCTTTACGCGCAAGTCCGAACCGCGATAACGGCGTTGTTGTGCACCACCGCCGCCAAATCCGCCGAACCCGCTGAAACCGCCGCCGAACCCACCGCTGTGTCCGCCGAATATATCACCGAACATGGAGAAGATATCATCCATGGACATGCCGCCGCTGAAACCGCCGAACGGTCCGCCGTTGCCGGCAGCGCCACTCATTCCGGCATGGCCGAATTGGTCGTAACGGGCACGCTTGTCCGGATTGCTTAATACATCGTATGCTTCTGCCGCTTCTTTAAACTTCTCTTCGGCTACCTTGTCACCGGGGTTTTTGTCGGGGTGATATTGGATGGCTTTCTTGCGATAGGCTTTCTTTATCTCTTCTACCGATGCTGTTTTTTCGACTTCCAGTACTTCGTAATAATCTCTTTTTTCCATATAACTGTGTATGTTATTCTCCAACCACTACTTTGGCATGGCGGATTACTTTGTCGTTTAGCGTGTAACCGGTTTGTACGCAGTCCAGAATTTTACCTTTCAAAGCTTCGTCAGGAGCCGGGATTACGGCAATGGCTTCGTGGTAGTCTGTGTCAAGCGGCTGTTCTTTGGTTTCGATTACTTTGACACCGTTCTGACCCAATACTGTCATAAACTTGTTGTAGATAAGCTCCACACCTTCTTTTACGGCAGCTACATCGGTGGCGGTCTCCATGTTTTTCAGGGCGCGTTCAAAGTCGTCTACGATAGGAAGGATGCTGCTGATGCTTTTTTCTCCGCCGTTCAGGATGAGTTCGGCCTTTTCTTTCATCGTACGTTTACGGTAGTTGTTGAACTCGGCAGAGAGACGCAGGTACTTGTCTTTCTGGTCTTCAATCTCAGCGTTGGCCTTTTGCAGTTCCTGAGTGAGTTTTTCTTCCTCTGTCAGGGCAACTTCTTCTTCTTTCTCTGTTGTTTCTTCACAAGTTTCGTCTTGAGCGTCTTGTGCTTTTAACTCTTCTTCGTTGATGTTTTCTTTTTCTTTAGAGTCCATATTGTTATGCTTGTTATTCTTGTAAAATGATTTTGCTTTCATTGTTGTTAAGGGTTTAAGTTAATATGATACGGTTTTAATAGCAAAAACTTTGCCAAATTGACGGCTTTTGCCAAAAACGCTGCAAAGGTAATATTTTTATGTCAGATTGACAGCGTAATGTGCTATAAATAGAGCGCTAACCTTGTGCGGACAGTAAGTTAACTCGATAGGTTGCAGTCAGTTACCTTTGTTGTATGTATCGGGTTAACTTCATATCATGCAATAAGTTAACTCGTTGTAAGCTGTTTTACCGTATTATTTCGTATCTTTGTACCCGCAATTTGCAGAGTTATAGGTATTAAATTGTAAGTAGTACATAATAAAACAGTAAATATAAAGATGATTACAGTCTCGAACGTATCGGTTCAATTTGGTAAAAGAGTGTTGTTTAATGATGTAAACCTGAAGTTTACAAGTGGTAATTGTTATGGTATAATCGGTGCCAACGGTGCCGGAAAGTCTACTTTCCTGCGTACTATTTCGGGCGATTTGGACCCGACAACGGGGTCTATCATGCTGGGACCGGGCGAGCGCCTGTCCGTATTGAGCCAGGACCACTTCAAGTGGGATGCTTATACGGTGATGGATACCGTGATGATGGGGCACACCGTGCTGTGGGACATTATGAAACAGCGCGAAGAACTCTATGCCAAAGAGGACTTCACGGACGAAGACGGTCTGAAGGTATCCGAACTGGAAGAGAAATTCGCCGAACTCGACGGTTGGAATGCAGAAAGCGATGCTGCCGCCTTATTGAGCGGACTGGGCATCAAGGAAGACAAGCATTATGTGCTGATGGGCGAGCTGAACAACAAGGAAAAAGTACGTGTCATGCTGGCGCAGGCTTTGTATGGCAATCCGGATAACCTGCTGCTGGACGAGCCTACCAATGACTTGGACATGGAAACCGTAACCTGGCTGGAAGACTATCTTGCCAATTTTGAACATACCGTTCTGGTAGTGAGCCACGACCGTCACTTCCTCGACTCCGTTTGTACGCATACTGTGGACATCGACTACGGAAAGATTAACCTCTTTGCCGGAAACTACAGCTTCTGGTACGAGTCCAGCCAGCTTGCTCTCCGTCAGCAGCAGAACCAGAAGGCTAAAGCCGAGGAGAAGAAGAAAGAATTGGAAGAGTTTATCCGCCGTTTCAGCGCCAATGTGGCGAAGAGCAAGCAGACTACCAGCCGTAAGAAGATGCTGGAGAAGCTGAATGTGGAAGAAATCAAACCGTCGTCACGTAAGTACCCGGGCATCATCTTCACTCCCGAACGCGAACCGGGCAATCAGATTCTTGAAGTAGCCGGACTGACGAAAACGCTGGAAGACGGCACGGTGCTGTTCCGTGATGTGAACTTCAATGTGGAGAAAGGGGATAAAATCGTGTTCCTTTCACACGATCCGCGTGCCATGACCGCTTTGTTCGAGATTATCAACGGAAATATGAAGCCGGATGCGGGAACTTTCAACTGGGGTGTTACGATTACCACCGCTTATCTGCCGTTGGACAACACCGCTTTCTTTAATACGGATTTGAATCTGGTTGACTGGTTGAGCCAGTTTGGCGAGGGCAATGAGGTATATATGAAGAGTTTCCTCGGCCGTATGCTTTTCTCCGGCGAAGAGGTGCTGAAGAAAGCAAGCGTACTGTCGGGTGGCGAGAAGATGCGTTGCATGATTGCGCGCATGCAGTTGCGTAATGCCAACTGTCTCATTCTGGATACGCCGACCAACCACCTTGACCTGGAATCCATCCAGGCATTCAACAATAACCTGAAGACCTATAAAGGAAACATCCTGTTCTCGTCTCACGACCACGAGTTCATCCAGACAGTGGCAAACCGTATCATCGAACTGACCCCGAACGGCATCATCGACAAGATGATGGAGTATGATGAATACATCACTTCCGACCACATCAAGGAGCTGAGAACAAAAATGTACAATAAATAATGATTAGCGATTAGTGATTAATAGCGTGTCAAAACAAAAAAGCGTTTGTTATTTTCAGTAGCATTCCCTTATTTGTTGCTTTATTAGGCGCATATTACACGGATTTATTTTATTAGGGGTAATATTACCAAGTTGCTTTTGGTAACATTACCCCTTATTCTTTTTTCCGTGAAATCCGTGTAATTCCGTGCCTAAAAGAAATCCTCAAATTACATCCCACTCTTGTCCTTAAACACTAACCGCTAATCCCTAACCACTAACCCCTATTTCCCGTGTATTTTTAAAATCAATCCTGTTCCCACTACCATCAGTACCGTACAAAGTATGGAGCCTTCAAAACCGAAAGCGCCGCCGTTTATCAGATTGGCTTCGGGCAGCCGAAGGGCCAGCAAGCCGTTACAGAATTTATTTCCACTGACCTCATAGCCTAATACCGGACCTTGTATCCAGTTCCAGAACCAGTGTAGAGCTATCGGGAAGCAGAGGTTGCGTGTGTATATATAGGATGAACCTAAAAGGATGCCTGCCAGGAGTATGTTGATAAAAGACAGAAAGTCGAAGTTCGGATTGCCTATATGAATCAAGGAGAATAGGGCGGCGGAGAGGAACAAGGCACAAAACTTATTCACCCCGCTTTGCAGCAGGCGTTCCAATACAAATCCCCGTAATGCCAGTTCCTCTGTCACGGCTACCAGCAGGAAGAATACAAGGCTGATCAGTAAGGAAGAGGGATTGAATGCCACTTCTGCAATCTCTACCGCACCTGCCCACAAGGATATGCCGAACCCTACCGCATAAAGAACGGTTGCCAGCAGTATTCCCGACAGCCAGTCCTTCCAACGCATCGTAAAAGAGCGTCCGAGCCCTTCCAGTGAAAAGCCGCGTAAATGCCATACTATCCATGCGGAAAGGAATACGCCTGCCAGCATCAGCGTCTCGCTCAATATGAAATAGGACATCGTATCGGCCTCTTCCTTTCCTAACTTCAGCAATACGGTTGCGAAAGGGACGCTTATTATTGTAATGATGATGACGGCAAGCGCGGCGAATGAAACAATGTCGATTGCCGCTTTTCCAAAACGTTTGGCTTTGGATTCATTTCCGATGGTTTCCATGAGAAAAATAAGTTCGGTTAATTAATATCCGACAAAAATAGCAATAAAAAGAGAAATCATTATTCACGGTTGGCGCTTTCTTCTTATATTTGAAAATTAAATCAATCTGACATTTAAAACATGAACCTGAAAAAGATACTTTTAGTAGCCGGACTGGGCATTATGATATCGAACGTCTCCGCCCAGACTTCCAGGAGATATACCGTTGCCAAACCCGGTACTTTGGTGGAAATGCTCACCGAAGAAGAAGCGAACGAGATTACCCACCTTGTCCTGCAAGGCAAGCTGAACGCAGTGGATTTCCGCCACCTGCGCGATGAATTCAAGAAACTGCAAATACTGGACATCTCCAATGCATCCATCAGTATGTACGCCGGAAAGAACGGTACGCATCCCGACCGCTTTTACATCTATCCCGCCAATTGCATCCCGTCCTATGCTTTCTGCAAGCAGCTTGGCGACAGCACTTTTGCCGGAAAAACATCCTTGACGGAGGTAATCCTTTCCGACAAGACCAAGAACATCGAAGACGGTGCATTCAAGGGATGCACCAACCTGAAGATTTGCCGCATACGTAAGAAAACTCCCCCCAACCTGTTGCCCGAAGCTCTGGCGGACAGTGTAACGGCGATATTCGTCCCTCTGGGTAGCAGCGATTCCTATCGTCGCGGCAAGCGGTGGGAGACATTCGCTTTCATAGAGGGCGAACCGGTAGGAGCTTTGGTGCAGATAGCCACCATGGGCAGCCTTGCCAGCGAACTGCTTCGTGCGGGCATACAGCCCAAAGATGTGAACTTCCTTACGGTAGAAGGTAAGATGGACGAGGCGGACTTTACGTTGATACGCAACTACATGCCCAATCTGGTGAGCGTGGATTTGTCCAAGTGCAATGCCACAACTATCCCCGAATACACGTTTACCCAAAAGAAATACCTGCTCAATATCAAACTGCCCCATGGCTTGAAGAGCATCGGCCAGCGTGCGTTCAGCGGATGCGGACGGTTGTGCGGCACCTTGGAACTTCCTTCCGGTGTAACTGCCATAGAGTACGGTGCATTCATGGGATGCGACAATCTTCGTCATGTCCTTGCCACCGGCGATAAGATTACAACTTTGGGCGATAACCTTTTTGGCAATGGCAAGGACAAGCTGATATATAGGGATTAGGGGTTAGTGATTAGCGATTAGTGATTAGCAGGCTGCGCACTCACACCGCAAGGCACTAATCCCTAATCACTAACCCCTAATCGCTAACCGCTAACCCCAATCATCGTCAGTTGTATACGTTTCCGTTCGGTATCTACACTGAGCACCTTTACGCGTACCTGCTGATGGATGGATACAATCTCATTAGGGTTTGATACATACTTCTGCGCAAGCTGGGAGAGGTGTATCAAGCCGTTTTCCTTGATACCTATATCGACGAAAGCGCCGAAGTTGGTGATATTCCCCACGATGCCCGGCAGTTCCATGCCTATGCGCAAATCATCGATTGTACGCACGTTCTTATCGAATTCGAACACCTTGATAGGTCCGCGCGGGTCACGCCCCGGCTTCTCCAGCTCTTGCAGGATATCCTTCAAGGTCGGCATTCCGACGGTGGGAGAGAGGTAGCGTTCCGGCTGTATCTTCCGGCGCAGTTCCTTGTCGGCAATCAGTTCGGCCACGCTGCATCCCAGGTCCTTTGCCATCTGCTCCACGATGTGGTAACTTTCGGGATGCACCGCCGTGTTATCCAGCGGATTCCCGGCATCCGGTATGCGCAGGAAGCCGGCACACTGTTCAAAAGCCTTTGCGCCCATGCGCGGAACTTTCATCAGCTCCTTGCGCGATGCAAATGCTCCGTTCTCGGCGCGGTAGTTCACGATGTTCTGCGCCAGTTGAGGGCCAAGTCCCGATATATACGTCAGCAGATGGCTGCTTGCCGTATTCAGGTTTACGCCGACCAGGTTTACACAGTTCTCCACGGTCTGGTCGAGGGATTTCTTCAGCTTGCTTTGGTCTACGTCGTGCTGGTATTGCCCCACACCGATGGACTTCGGGTCTATCTTGACAAGCTCCGCCAGCGGGTCCATAAGCCGGCGGGCGATGGATACGGCACCGCGCACCGTTACATCATATTCCGGAAACTCATCCCTGGCTATCTTGGAAGCGGAGTAGATGGATGCACCCTGCTCGCTGACAATGAAAATCTGCACTTCCCGGTTGAACGTCTGCCGTTTCAGGAAATCTTCCGTCTCGCGGCTGGCAGTGCCGTTGCCCACGGCGATGGCTTCCACCTTATAGGCCTCTATCATCTTCTGCAGTTTGGCAAACGCCTCTTTGCTTTGGTTCACCGGCGGATGCGGGTAGATATTCTCGTTGTGCAGCAGGTTGCCCTGCGCATCCAGGCACACCACCTTGCAGCCGGTGCGGAATCCGGGGTCTATTCCCATCACCCTTTTCTGCCCCAGGGGCGATGCCAGCAGCAACTGCCGCAGGTTTTCCGCAAAGACGCGGATGGCTTCATCGTCGGCACGCTCCTTGCTTTGCGCGGCAAACTCGGTCTCGATAGACGGTTTCAACAGACGCTTGTAGGCATCCTGCACGGCTTCCGCCACCTGCTTCCCGCAGGCGTTGTTGTTCTGTACAAACTGCCGTTCCAGCCGTTCCACACACTCTTCGTCGTTGGGGCTGATACTCACTTTGAGCAGACCCTCCGCTTCGGCGCGGCGGATGGCAAGCAGGCGGTGCGAGCTGCATCGCTTCAGGGGCTCCGAACAGTCAAAGTAATCCCGGTATTTGGCGCCTTCCTCCTCTTTGCCTTTTATCACTTTGGCGGTCAGCAGGGCTTGGCGTGCAAAGGTATTCCGCAGCATGTTGCGGGCGCGTTCGTTCTCGCTCACCTGTTCGGCTATGATGTCGCGCGCACCTTTCAGGGCATCGTCCGCATCCTTTACATCGCCTTTCACGAAGGCGGCGGCACGCTGTTCGGGATGAGGCTCGCGCTGGAGCATCAGCAGGGTGGCAAGCGGTTCGAGTCCTTTCTGGCGGGCGGCTTCCGCACGGGTTTTCCGTTTGGGCTTGTAGGGCAGGTAGATGTCTTCGAGGGCGGTGCTGTCCCACGTGTCGTCAATGCGCTTTTGCAGTTCCGGGGTCATTTTCCCCTGTTCGCGGATGGTGGCGACGATGGTCTCCTTCCGTTTCGCCGTTTCCTTCAGTTTTTCGTAATGGGTACGGATGGATTCTATCTGCACTTCATCCAGTCCGCCTGTCATTTCCTTGCGGTAGCGGCTGATGAACGGGATGGTTGCTCCGTCGTCGAGCAGGGAGAGTGTCTGCCCGATTTGCTTTTCCGATATGCCGAGAATGGCAGCTATCATGCTGTGAAAGATTTGTGTCATGTCAGCTTCTTTTTTTGATAATGAGCGCCAAAAGTACGAAAAACAATCTTTCCCTACTGCCTTTTTGTGAGTTTTATTATATCTTTGCGCTGTTTACACATGGTATTTATACATTAACAGAACAACGAAATGAAAAAACTGACCTGCTGTCTTGCGTGGATGTTCCTGCTGATTGGAGCAGTTGCCGCGCAGGATAAAGAAGTAAAACTGAAAATAGTACAGACCAGTGATATCCACGGTAATTTCTATCCCCACGATTTCATCCTTCAGCGGGAGGCTGCCGGAAGCCTGGCACGCGTGCACGCATTCGTGCAGAAAGCGCGCGAAACCTATAAGGACAACCTGATTCTGCTGGACAACGGCGACATCCTGCAAGGCCAGCCCACCGCCTATTACTATAACTACATCGACACGGTATCGCTCCACGTAACCGCCGATATGCTGAACTTCATGGGCTATGATGCCGCCAATATGGGCAACCACGATGTAGAGACGGGACGTGCCGTTTTCGACCGTTGGGCGGGCGACTGCCGTGCTCCGGTGCTGGGCGCCAACATCATCGATGCCGCTACGGGCGAACCCCACTTCCGGCCCTACAAGGTGCTGGAGCGCGACGGAGTGAAGATTGCCGTTCTTGGCATGATAACGCCCGCCATTCCGGTGTGGCTCTCCGAGAATCTGTGGCGGGGACTCCGTTTTGACGACATGGAAGAGACCGCCCGCAAGTGGATGAAGATAATCCGCGAAAAGGAGCGTCCCGATATTGTAATCGGTATGTTCCATGCCGGACAGGACGCCTTGCTGATGGGCGGCAAATACCGGGAGAATGCCTCGCTGGACGTAGCCCGCAATGTTCCGGGCTTCGACATCGTGCTTATGGGCCACGACCACGCCCGCGAATGCAAGAAGGTGCAGAACGTGGCAGGCGACTCCGTACTGGTGATGGACCCCGCCAGCAACGGCATCGTGGTGAGCGACATCGACATTACCGTGACCCTGCGCAACGGCAAGGTTACGGACAAGCAGATTGACGGCGTGCTCACCGAAACCGCCCCCTACGGCATCAGCGGTGAATTCATGAAACGTTTCTCGCCGCAGTACGCCACCATTCAGGATTTCGTATCGAAAAGAATCGGACGCTTCACGAAGACGGTCTCCACCCGTCCCGCCTATTTCGGTTCTTCCGCCTTCATCGACCTCATCCATACCTTGCAGCTGGACATCAGCGGTGCCGAGATTTCATTGGCGGCTCCCTTGTCCTACGACACGCAGATTAAGGAAGGGGATATTTACGTGTACGACATGTTCAACCTCTACAAGTACGAGAACATGCTCTACACCATGAAACTTTCGGGCAAGGAAGTGCACGATGCCCTGGAGATGTCCTACGACCTATGGACCAACCGCATGACTTCGCCCGACGACCACATCCTGCTGCTCCGCGACCAACCCCGCGAAGGCGCTGCGGACAGGGCTGCCTTCAAGAATTTCAGCTTCAATTTCGATTCCGCCGCTGGCATCATCTACACGGTAGACGTCACGAAGCCGTGCGGCAGTAAGGTAACCATCCTCAGCATGGCAGACGGCACTCCGTTCCACATGGACAAGATGTACACGGTAGCCCTGAACTCCTATCGCGGCAACGGCGGCGGGGAACTGCTGACGAAAGGTGCGGGCATCTCCCAGGACGAGTTGAAGGAACGCATCATCAGCTCTACCGACAAGGATTTGCGCTATTACCTGATGCAGTACATCGAGCAGAAGAAGGTAATCGAGCCGCGTGCGCTCGGCCAGTGGAAATTCATTCCGGAGGAGTGGGCTGTTCCCGCTTCCAAGCGCGATTATGAATTTCTGTTTGGTACAAACCGAAATTAGTATTACCTTTGCCGTCCCTAACTCAAGAAACAAACCGTAAGACGTGAGAGGAATAAAAAGAACCATATGCGCATTATGCTTGCTGGCGCTCTTCGTGGCGTACCAGGCAAGCATAACGGCGTTTACCCACGTCCACTACGTCAACGGGGTGCTGATAACCCACTCGCACCCTTTCCATAACCAGCATTCGCACTCCACCGACTCGCTGATTGTCATCGGCCTGCTGTCGCACTTCAGTTCGGACACGCCGGACTGCTGCGAGCTGCAACACCCGATGCGTTCTCTGTTGCAGGTGATGGAAAGCGAAACCGATACGCCCGTCATAAAGGGAAAAGCGTGTCGGATGCCCTCTCTCCGCGCTCCCCCTTATTCCGTTACCCTTTGATAGTGTTGTACCAACGCCTGGTATGCTCCATACCAACGTTGGGTATTCGTTGTACCGATGCTTGGTATTCGATGTACCAATCTTTGGTACTCGCCGTACCAATGTTTGGTATCCGTCGTACCTGCCTTTGGTACTTGCCGTACCAAGTACCGGTACAGAATTGGTATCATTAAGTAACTGAAATAAAAGCGATTATTCAAATGAAACAAATTATATTGGCGTTGATGCTTGCTGTGGCAGGTATCGGTGCAGCCGTTGCCGCAAACCCTATCAGGGAAGGCAACATGATTTCCGGCCATGTTCTTGTAAAAGGTTCGGAAGAGAATATACCGTATGCCACCGTTTTGATTGTAGGCAGCGGACAGGGAACAGTGTCCAATGAAGAAGGTCAGTTCGAGTTCAAGACCCTGCCGGCGGGCAAATATACGTTGCGCGTATCCGCCGTAGGCTATAAGACACAGGAAAAGGCGATTGAAGTAAACAAGGACTTTACGGCGGTGGTGCATTTCCAGATGGAAGAGGAAAGCTTCATGACCGATGAGGTCGTGGTGTCCGCCAACCGCAACGAGGTGAGCCGCAAGGCTGCTCCCGTGGTGGTGAACGTGATGAGCGCCAAGCTCTTTGAGATGGTGAACTCCACCGACCTTGCCAAGACACTCAACTACCAGTCGGGCCTGCGGGTGGAGAACAACTGCCAGAACTGCGGTTTCCCCCAGGTGCGTATCAACGGTCTGGAAGGCCCGTACTCGCAAATCCTGATAAACAGCCGTCCCGTCATCAGTGCGCTGAGCGGGGTATATGGGCTGGAGCAGATACCGGTGAACATGATCGAGAGGGTAGAGGTGGTACGCGGCGGCGGTTCGGCGCCAATGCTGTGGGCGGAACTATCAATATCATCACCAAAGACCCCATTAACAACTCCTTCCAGGTGTCGAGCATGTTCTCCAACATGGACGGCAAGTCCTGGGAGCAGTACATGGGTGGGAACGTATCCCTGGTGGCCAAAGACAACTCCTACGGCATCGCCCTCTACGAAAGCTACCGCAACCGCAATCCGTACGACCGTGACGGCGACGGTTTCTCCGAACTGGGCAAGCTGAACATGAACACCTTCGGCTTCCGCGCCTACTACCGTCCCACGCATTTCAGCCGCATCAACCTGGAGTATCACACCACCAACGAGTTCCGCCGCGGCGGCAACAAGTTCGATCTTCAGCCCCACGAGGCGGACATCACCGAGCAGACCAAGCACATCATTAACAGCGGCGGACTGAGTTACGACCTCTTCTGGCGCGAGTATAAACATAAAATCTCCTTGTACGGCTCCATCCAGCACACCGACCGCAACAGCTATTACGGCGCACAGAAGGACATGAACGCCTACGGCAAGACGGACGACCTGACGTGGGTGGCAGGCGGCATGTACGTGGGCAACATGAACAACTGCCTTTTCGCCCCCGCCACCTTTACGGGCGGACTGGAGTATCAGAACAACTCCCTGCACGATGTCATGACGGGCTATCACCGCGATATGCAGCAGGATGTGCGCATTGCCAGCGCCTTCGTGCAGAACGAGTGGAAGATGAACGTACTGACCATGCTCGTCGGCGCCCGCCTGGACAAGCACAACCTGATAGACAAACTGATATTCAGTCCCCGCGTCAACCTGCTTTATAAGCCTACCGAGGACTTCCAGGCGCGCCTGACGTACTCCACCGGTTTCCGCGCCCCGCAGGCCTACGATGAAGACCTGCACGTCACCGCAGTAGGCGGCGAAGGCGTGCAAATCAAGCTGGCGGACAACCTGCGCGAGGAGCGTTCCAACAGTTACAGCGGCTCGGTGGACTGGACCGCCCACCTGGGACACTGGCAGGCAAACATCCTTGTAGAGGGTTTCTATACCGACCTGCGCCACGTATTCGTGCTCGAGGACATCGGCAAAAACGATGTGGGCGATGTAATCAAGGAACGCCGCAACGGCAACGGCGCCCGCGTGTACGGCGCCAACCTCGACGCCAAGATTGCCCACGGCAAGGAAGCGCAGCTCCAGTTGGGCTTTACCGCGCAGCGCAGCCGCTACACCCGCGAGGAAGTCTGGACACAGGTGGACGGCAAGGACCTGACCACCAAGCGCATGCCTCGCACGCCCGACTATTACGGCTACTTCACCTTCTCGTCCGCTCCGCTGAAGAATTTCGACTTCTCCCTCTCCGGCACGTATACGGGCAAGATGATTGTACCGCACTATGCCGGATACATCGCGGAAGACCGCATGGAGACCACGCCCCAGTTCTTCGACCTCAACCTGAAGCTGAACTATACCTTCGTGCTGCACGACCATATCAAGTTCCAACTGAACACCGGTGTGCAGAATATATTCAACAGCTTCCAGAAAGACTTGGATAAGGGCGAGTTCCGCGATGCCGGTTATTTCTACGGTCCCACGCAGCCGCGTACGTTCTTCATCGGCTTTAAAATAATGAATTAGGATAACATTCACGATTTTTAAACCAATAATTCCGTGAATAATCCTATATTTGCCGGCAAAGCGCATGAATAATGAATACAAAACAGATACGCAACGTTGATATCTCCGGTATACAACACCTGCCCATGATTGACTTTATCGGCAATGATTTCGCTATTTTCGATGATATAAGGGACATCCCTTTCACGCCATATCCAACGCGTCTGAACGCTGCCTGCTTTGCCGTCTGCCGGAAAGGCTGGTGCAAGCTGAATATCAACTTGCGGGATTATGAAATGCGTGAAGGGATGCTTTGCATCATCCTGCCCGAGCAGATTGTGCAGCAGGGCGAGCGTTCCGATGATTTTTCAGGCAGCTTCATAGCCGTGTCCCGCGACTTCATGGACCTGGTGATACCCACGATGCAGCAACTGTTTCCCATGTTCTTCATGATAAAGGAGCGGCCTTGCATCGCTGTCACTGCCAACGAGTTGCAGGCGTTCGAGGAATATCACTCTTTCCTGTGGAGCAAGGTGAAGCTGAAGGACAATCCCTACCGCAAGGAGATTACGCAGGGATTGCTGATGGCGCTGTGCTACGAGATATACGACATCTATCAGGGACATGCCGTGAAGGAGCGCACTCCCAAAAGCCGCAAGGAAGATTTGTTCGAACGCTTCATCCGGTACGTGTACGAGTTTTACAAAGAGGAGAGGAGCGTGTCCTTTTACGCAGACAAGATGTTCCTTACGCCCAAGCACCTCTCTACCATGGTGAAAGAGGTGAGCGGAAAGACGGCGGGCGAGTGGATTGACAGCCTCGTGATTCTGGAAGCGAAAGCCATGCTGAAATCCTCCGAGCAGAGCATTCAGGAGATAGCCGACGAGCTGCACTTTGCCAATCAGTCTTTCTTCGGCAAATACTTCAAGCATCACACCGGCTTTTCGCCCAAGGAATACCGGAAACAGTAATATCCGGCAACCTCCCGGTTCCGGCAGGCAAATAAAAAACCGGACAGCTACGGCAGGAATCTTTTCCTGTGCTCCGTGTGCTGCCCGGTATTTTTTTAGTGTACCCTAAAAAACTAACCTTTCTCTTTCAAAAACTAATTTACTCTATCGTTTTCTAAATGACGTTGCAAATTTAAAGAGTTATTTTAAGGTACTGTTTGATATATATCAAAAAAGGATTATTTCCTGAACCGGCTCCAGAAACCGCCTCTCTTTTGTTGCGGAGTTTTATCGGTATCGCGATACAGCTCCTCATACGTCAGCTTCTCCTGAACCATGCGGTAGATGTCTCCCCAGTCGGGCAGGCCGCCCAGGTTGCGGTCGTCAATGAAAAGGTCCGCTTTCACCTTGCGCGAGAAGCCGTGATGGGCGGCATCCTCTTCGGGATAGTCCCGGTTGATGGCATAAAACTCCACGCCCCGTTCCCTGCACCATTCCACGGCCTCGTCCAGCAGCTTTCCTTCACGTACGGTCCACAGTATCAGGCGGTGGCGGTCTTTAATCAGCATCTTCAGCGTATCGGTGGCAAAAGGGATTTCGTTCCCTATTTTAGGGTAGCGGTGCTCTACGATTGTGCCGTCAAAATCAATGGCGATAGTCATGATGCTTATGTATTGCTTTAAAAACGGTAACTTGTTCCTATGGAAGCTCCTAAGACAAACGTATATTCTCCGCTTGTGTAGGTACGTGCCGAAGGAGTAATCTTGCCGTTATAACCTCTCAGATACTCTTCCGCAAAGATGTTCCAACGGTCGTTCAGCTTGAAGCTCTGTTGCAGACCGCCCTGGATGCCGAAGTAATTCTTGTCTTCCATTTCGTGGTGCGTATAGACGATACCGGCAAAGGCGTTGAGGTCGAATATGCGGTTTTCGCTATAATTGCCTATCATGTTGGTAAGGTTCAGCATGTAGTCGGCGGTGACAGACAGCGGATATACACCCCCGTGCTGATACGCATACCGTCCAATCTCGATGCTTCCTCTTACGGCAGACAGCGGCGTATACTGGCGTCCCACACCCAGGCTTACCTGTTGTCCCAGCATATCGGGAATATCCTTCATCTTCACGCCTGCGGTGCGCATGGGGAAGTTGGTTCCCACGGTGGCATACGCAAAGTTATAAGGCTGGAAGAAGCCGCGTCTGGCATCGAAGTCGGCCTTTCTTCTGCGGTACTGCACACCGAACATCACGCCTACATTCTGCATGTGTCTGTCCTGTGTGATGCCGCTCTTGAACGGTTGCGTATAGAAACTCTTGCTGTATCGCGCCTCACCCGTGATACCGATTTGGTCTGACAGGAAATATACCAGTTGCATAGACCCCGTAGGACCGTGGAATGTACGAAGCTTCTTGGCATAGTCGCTGCTTCTGTGCGCCAGTGCTCCGAATTCGTAGCCGGCGGAAAGGTTCACTTCCAGTCTCGGGTCTTCCACACTCGGCGAAATCAGCGTATTCAGGTTCACCAGCACTTCCGCTCTGCCGCCTCCATACACTTCCTCGCTCTTGAAGTTGTCCGAATTAAATGTATAGTGGAAACCGCCGAAGCCGCTGATGCGCCATCCCAGCGGCATGAACCATTTACCTATCGCCAGTGAAGCGGCAGGACCCAACGGTTGCAGCGCCGGCAGGTTGTTGCGCACGGGCTTTCCGAAATCACCCTGCGTACCGATAGCCGCTTCTATGAACATATTATCGCCCATATCTTCCGATTTCATCCTGATGGGAAGACCGGTAAAGCGGTAGGTCAGTCCGGTGTACACGCCATATCCCACGTCATACCGTTTGGGGCAGTCCGCACCGTCTATTCCGTCGGTATAGAGATATAGTTTGGGTTCCACATACCAGTCCCAGTTTCTCGACAGATGATAGCGTGCCTGCAAGCCGCCGTGCACTCCGCCGGCTATTTTGGCATCCATACCGTCGCGCTTGCTCACATAGCCGCCTATACCCAATACGGTATACAGGCTGATGTGTGCGCCGCTTTTGTACCCGCCGATATAATCGGACAGGTTGAACAGGTGGTCCAGCTCGATGCCGCCCTGTTTCAGCTCGTCGTTGAAGCCGCCCAACAGAGACACCCGGTAGGAGTTGAATGAACTTACATCCTTAGTCAGGGCAATACCGCCGTTGAACCATGCCGGCAGTGAAGAACTGCCCCTCAGTTTGTTCACACCGCCCATTACCGACAGGGAGAAATTCTTGCCCGGCTGGCTGTTGTTCACTTCTCTTCCCTGCGGGATATACCGTTTCTGCAATACATAGTCCATTGCATTGAAAGGCCTTTCGGTGCTGTCCTTCTTCAGGCTGTCGTCCTGCGCATGGAGCATTTCCGGCATTGCCGTACATGTGCAGATGCACAGTGCCGGAATCATATATTTCAATTTCATTTTCAATCCTTATTATGGTTATAGGTTAGACATATCCATAGCTGCCTGTATGATATCCTCGTTAAATTCACCGTCGTTCTGTGCGGTAGCCACGAAGCTCTTGTCGCGTTTGAAACATTCGGACAGGGCAATCACCGTATTCATGAACTCTATCTCACCCTCTCTGGCAGACAAGGTGGCTTTGAAGTACCAGGTCAGTGCGCTGTCCTGCGGCAGTTTGGCAAGCGAAGCCTTGGCGGCGGCGTTGCCGGCGCGGTTATCCAGCGCCATGTACATCACCACTTCGTTCTGGGGCGATGAAGCCTTGATGGTTTCAAAAGTCTTGTGTGCACGTTCTTTCTCTTCCGGAGTCGTTCCGCCCTGGAAGTAGCCGCCCAAAGCCCATGTATAGGCTTTCAGCAGGTCAAATTTGCTGTCCTCCGGCAGAATCTTCACCAATACGCTGGCGTGCTCGAAGTCTCCCTTCTTGATGTACATGCACAGTTGGTTGGTCACCACTTCCAGCCGGTTCACGATTTCCGTACGGCTTCCGTCGGCATTCATGCGCGAATAGTCGGTGGAGTGGATGCTCAGGTCTATCAGCGGTTCCAGTATGGAAGTATCCACGGTATCCCTCTCCAGGTAAGAAGCCGCCAGGTTGTTGCCGGCAAGCGCCCACGGATGCTTTTGTTCCAGTGATTCCTCGTAGGCGCGGCGGTACAGAGCTTCCAGTTCCTTTTCATCGGTTATCAGTTGGAACAGCTTCCAGTATTCATAACGTGTGTAGCTGCCTTTCAGCCCTTTTTCCCTGTATTGTGCCATGACTTCCTCGTCATTCGGTTCGCGGTATATCTCGTAGAGGCAGTTATAGTTCACCACGCGGAGTTCGTCCAGATAAGGCACGATGACGGTAGCGTACCAGTCGAGTTGTTTCAGCGCTCTGCCCTGCGCTCCGATATCCTTATGCTTTGCCAGAATTTCTTTCACCTTGCCGGCTTCCGTGCTTTTGCCGTCACGTTCCAGCAGTTTCACCACTTCTTCCCACGGAGCCACTTCGGCATGCGGGTTGCGGTAAACGCGTTCCAGGGTATATTGGGGCAATATGGAGGTAATCTCCTGTTCAATCTTGCGCATACGTCTTTCGGCAAGGCTCAGGTTACTGCTGTAATGGCCGTCCGGAGAAGCCGTACCTGCCACGTGAAACTCCTTCAATACCGTACCCGGAGATTCGGCTATCTCTTTCAGCTTGTTTCTCAGCATGGCAAGGCTTTGTTTGTTTTCAGGCGTGTCCGTCAGTTGGTCGGAGTTGATGAGGAAAGACAGTTGTATCTTGTCCGATGTATTTCTTTTCTCTATCTGCGCCCTTTCCTTGTGCTGCAACGGATCCATCTGCTCCGAGAAGAGGTTGTATTGCAGGAACTTCATCGGGCGTTTGGTCTGGCACGTATTGATTTGGTACGTTCTGGAGTTCGACGCGCTGTAATCTTCCAGGTTCACGATGGCAAAGCAACTGTAGTTCCGGTTGGGGTCGGGCACAATGATGGTATCCGTCCAGTCCAGGTTCATGGCCCTTGTAGTCAGCGCCTCCGCTTTGATGTACGGACGCAGCGGGTCACGGTTCATGTCATAGCCCATTTTGCGTTCCTGCGTCAGGGCATATTCCTTGCCGTCGTATACGGACGGGCGTGCAAAGGTTATCGTATCGTTCGTTTCGCAGTCCAGTACGTACGGCTGTATAATCAGTCGCGAGAAGCGGTTGCCGAAGTAAGGCGGCAGTTTGAAGGTATTGTACGGAATCAGCATGTTTCCGATAATCTTCGGCGCTTTCGGTTCCGGTTTCAGAACCAGCCGCATGGCGGTTACGGTCACACTCTCCAGCATCACTCCTTCGTCGATGCTCACATCTATTTTCATCTGATGTCTCACTTCCTTCAATACCGAGGGCGAGAGTCCCACTTTGAAAATCAGCGCACCGTTGTCCGGAACCAGTATTTCATAATACCCGTTCTCGTCGGTGGTTGTTTTCCCTTCCTGGTCCAGCAGCAATGTTTTTTCCTGGTCGTTGCTGTCCAGTATCTTCTTCATATCCTCGCCCACGGCTACGGTCTTGGCGGCATACACATCCACCGTCACGTCCGAGAAAGGCACTTTCCGGTTTTCGGCAATGTTATATACGGTACCCGATACCTTCACCATTTTCTGCGCCAGGGCAGTGCCGGTACCGCATCCCGCCACAACCAGAAGCAGGATCCATATTTTCAATCTTTCAGTAATCATTCTCCGTATTATTTAAAAATGTAAGTACACGAAATTCCCAGTCCCATGGGCATCACCTTGTGTCCGGTGGTGTTGTAGTCTCCCGGTGCGGGCAATCCCTTCTCGTAGCGTTTCTCCCGGTACCACATCAGTGATATTCCGGCGCTGAATTCTATGTTGAAGCGTTTGCCCAGCGGCAGTACATATCCGTACACCATTCCCGGGCCTACGGCATCGCCGAAGTGGTGTGTATCCGAGAACGTGGCGTCATACCTCATGCCCTGTATGCCCAGACCTATGAAGCTCTGCACCATTGCCCGTCCGCTCACCCAGTATCTCACTTGCGCTTCCGCACCTTTGATGCTGCAATCCAGCGGGTTCTGGTCAAGGCTGTAGAAAGCTCCCGCCATAACGCTGGTCCGGTTCGATGTCACCAGTTCCAGCGAGAAGTTCGGAGTCAGGTTTCCCCAAAGCAGTGCGTTTGTTCTTCCGGCAATGAGCTGTGCCTGCGCATTACTTGCCGTGCATGCCAGTACAGCTATCACTATCAGCCTCGCCCATATACTTTTCTTTTTACAATCTTTTGTCATACGAATCTCTTATTTTTGTCTTTGACTGTACTTGTTTCTGATAGAGCTGAAGCGGTACACGAATCCTACGCGTATATCGCTCACTACGGGGTAGGGCAGGAAATGCCTGTCTCTGCTCTTTGTACGTATCAGGTGGTTATCTTCATATTTATATTTGTCATATTCGGCATAGGCTGCTCCCACGCTCAGACCCAGATCCAGGTCTATTGCGCCCTGTTTGCATTTGTATACGGGCAGCTGCCATCCGCCGGTCAGTCCGGCATGGAACATATCGCCGGCGATGCCTTTGCCCCATGCTCCGGCAAACTTGCTGTATCCGGCATAGAAGCCCCAGTAGTAGGTACGCCAGAATTTGGGAATCTTGGACTGTCCCGTCTTTACGGTAAAGGAAGGTTTGGCATATCTTTTCACTTCCAGTCTGTAATCGTTGATTTTCATCTGTATGCGTTCGTTCATACTGATTTTGGCATTGCCGTTCCATTTGGCACCTATGCCCACTACCCACCGGTTGTCGGTAGAACTTGAAAGGTCAAATTCCACTTTGGCATTCGGCAACAGCAACAGCCAGTCCATTGCATTGGTTTCAAACGCCCACCGTTCTTTGGGCGAAATCTTTTCGGAGGTTTTCTGTTGGGCGTATGCTCGGACGCTTATCGCGCCCAGCATAGCCAGAAACAGAAACAGTACCTTTGTCCTATTTGTCATCAGTTGTCAATGTTTAGTTCTATATTCTGTATATCAGAAGTTGTAGGTCAGTCCGGCAGTCAGTGCGGCTGCACCTTCCCCTTTCTTTCCGCTGGCGCATCCGTCCAGCTTGTCCCCTACGAGATTACCTTTTATCTCGACATTGATGTCCAGATGTTCCGATACCTTAAAGCGGTTCAGCACACCTACGGTAAGCACTCCTGTGGTGGTATTCAGTCCGGGGGCGTTGGCCACACCGCCGCCCACCAGCGGAATGAGGCTGTATGTACGTTCTTCGTCCACACCGCACCACCAGTTCAGCACGTCCACCATGATGTCGGCATGATACATCATGAAATTCCACGATTCGCTGCTTCCGTTCATGGCTTCGCCCGAAGCGTGCATTCCGCTTATCTGCAATCTGGCGCCTAATACGGGAGTAATCCATTTACCGCCGCTTACATCGCCCGTAATGGAAATGCGGTTTCCGAATTTCGCGTGCATGTCATAATCGCCTACGTATACTCCGGCTCCTACCGAACCGCTTACAAACCATTTCTCATTGGCCGGATAGGCCTCCATTTTGCCTTGTGCGGCAACGGTAGTCCCTGCCGAAGCAAGAACTACCGCTGCCAATATCCAAGGTCTTAGACTAAAAAAATGTTTCATTATTTCGAAGTAATTGTTATTCTGCCATTTGGGCTTTCAGGTACAACTTTTTTGCGAACTTCATATCATGTTCCACCATGATTCTTACAAGTTCCGGGAAGCTGGTCTTTGTCGGGTTCCAACCCAGCAGCGTCTTGGCTTTAGTCGGGTCACCCAGCAGTTGTTCCACTTCACAGGGGCGGAAATATTTCGGATCCACTTCCACCACTGCCTTTCCTGTTTTCACGTCGATACCCTTCTCGTTCACGCCTTCGCCTTCCCAACGCAGTTCTATGCCGGCTTCCTTAAAGGCAAGTGTGGCAAACTCGCGTACGGTGTGCATCTCTCCGGTGGCAATCACGAAATCTTCCGGTTTGTCGTGTTGCAGGATAAGCCACATACATTCCACATAGTCTTTGGCATATCCCCAATCGCGGCGTGCATCCAGATTACCCAGATACAGCTTGTCCTGAAATCCCTGTGCAATGCGTGCGGCAGCCAATGTAATCTTGCGTGTAACGAAAGTCTCGCCGCGGCGTTCGCTCTCATGGTTAAAGAGGATACCGTTCACGGCATACATGTCATAGCTTTCGCGGTAGTTCTTCGTAATCCAGAAACCATACTGTTTGGCTACGCCATACGGGCTGCGCGGATAGAACGGAGTCGTCTCCTTCTGCGGCACTTCCTGCACCTTACCGAACAGCTCCGAAGTAGATGCCTGATAAATTCTTGTCTTCTTCTCCATGCCCAAAATGCGCACGGCTTCCAGCATACGCAGCGTACCTACCGCGTCGGCTTCCGCCGTGTATTCGGGTACGTCGAACGAAACTTTCACGTGGCTCTGTGCGGCAAGATTATAAATTTCATCCGGCTGCACCTGCTGTATGATGCGGATGAGCGAGCTGCTGTCCGTCATATCTCCATAGTGCAGGTTCACCAGGCGGTCTTTCTTCATGTCGCGTACCCATTCATCCAGGTACAGATGTTCGATACGTCCGGTATTGAACGAAGATGAGCGGCGCAATATACCGTGAACTTCATAACCTTTGTCAATCAGAAATTCAGCCAGGAACGAACCGTCCTGTCCGGTGATACCGGAGATTAATGCTACTTTTTTCATTTTGTGTATAAATTAATTAATTTGATATTTTTTCTTTTAATAAGTGTCCCAGAAAGATGGTATTGCCTATGATATATCTTTTCCACATTCTCTTGGGTTCCTTTATGAGCCGGTAAAGCCATTCAAGACTGTGTTCCTGCCACCATAAGGGGGCACGCTGTATATTTCCCGCAAAGAAGTCGAACACAGCGCCGATGGTGCCGATCGGACCTTTTACATCCAGCTCTTTCAGATGTGCGTATGCCCACTTTTCCTGTTTGGGGGCAGTCATTCCCACCCATAGCAAATCGGGCGTTACACGGTTCACCGCTTCTATCATCCGGCGGTTATCCTCTTCGGAGAATTCCGCTTTATAGGGTGGGGAGTAGGTCTCTATCCGGATATTGGGATACAATTCGGCGGCTTTGGCCTTTATTTTCTGTAAAGTACCTTCGCTGCTACCTAAGAAGAAGCAAGTACCGCCTTTCGCGTTCAGTTTTTTCATTTCGTACTGAAACAGGTCCCATCCGGCAATGCGCTCTATCTTCTCATGCCGCAGCAGTTTGAATGCCAGTACGATGCTCGCTCCGTCCGGAATCAGCGCATCGCCTTTCAGCAGCGCTTCGGCAAAAGCGGCGTCTTTCCGTGCGGTATTGTAAGAATGTGCATTAATGGTGTTAATCAGCAGTTTGCCTTCCGGCAACGTGTCAAGTTCACCCGGGTGTCCCAGCAGTGAAATAGTTTTCAGTCTTAACATGTATGATAAGGAATATTTGCCGTAGAGTACGCTACGCTACTGCCTGTCACATAAGCGATTGTTACGGACAGGCAGATACTATAAGGAATGTTTCTCCGGCAAAATTAAGTCAAATGTATTTGATAGCCAAGAAAAAAATGAAAAATGTATAAATTTATCATCTTTTTCCTGGCTTTTCTCAATCTGTCCGGTGATTGATGCAGATACCTTTCAGGTACCATTCGTACAACCGATGTATACCTTCGTCTATCTCCACCTTATGATGCCATCCCAGGTTGTGCAGTTTGGTTACATCCGTCAGCTTGCGCAGCGTGCCGTCCGGTTTGCTTGCATCCCATCTCAGTTCGCCCTTGAAGCCGATTTCCGCCATGATTTTTTCCGCCACTTCCCTGATGCTGAGTTCCTTTCCGGTTCCCACGTTGATGTGGCAGTTGCGTATCTCTTTCGAACCTGCCGCATACGTATCCTTGAAGTCTACGTTCAGCAACACATGTACGCTGGCATCCGCCATTTCTTCGCTCCAGAGGAATTCGCGCAACGGCTTGCCCGTGCCCCACAGCGTAACGGCTTCCGGCGTAATTCCGAATTTTGCCAGCTTTGCCAGTATCTCCTCATCGGTGCAACTTCCGTTCACACCCTCTACCGGGCGCAGGTCTATATCCTTGCGTACGGCATCCCAGTTGCCTTCGTTCAGGCATTTGGCAAGGTAAATCTTACGTATCATGGCGGGCAGCACATGGCTGTTCTCCAGGTGGAAGTTATCGTTGGGTCCATACAGGTTGGTAGGCATCACCGCTATGTAGTTCGTACCGTATTGCAGGTTGAAGCTTTCGCACATTTTCAGTCCGGCAATCTTGGCAATGGCATACGGTTCGTTGGTATATTCCAACGGCGATGTCAGCAGCACTTCCTCTTTCATCGGCTGCGGAGCTTCACGCGGATAGATGCAGGTACTGCCCAGGAAGAGCAGCTTCTTCACTCCGTGTCTGAAGCTTTCACCAATCACATTCTGCTGTATCTGTAAGTTCCGGTAGATGAAGTCCGCCCTATATTGCAGATTGGCCATGATGCCGCCCACGTGGGCGGCAGCCAATACCACAGCATCCGGTTTCTCTTCATCGAAGAATTTCTTTACTGCAGCTCCATCCAACAGGTCCAGCTCCTTGTGGGAGCGGCCTGTCAGATTAGTATATCCTCTTTGCAACAGGTTGTTCCAGATGGCGGAACCCACCAGTCCGTGATGGCCTGCTACAAAAATCTTAGCGTCTTTTTCCAACATAATTTATCAGGTATGATTATTCTTTATCTTTTTCTTTCACTTCGCCGCGGCGTGCCTTTTCGGTGTAGCGCAGTTCTTTTTCAATGGTCATATCCTTGCCCAGACCATACGTATGCAGTCTTTCAGGCTCTATACCCACCTTCACGAGGAACTTCTTCAAGGCTTCGGCACGTTTCAGCGTCACTTTCTTGTTTATGGCTTCTCCGCCCGTATGGTCGGCATAGCCGCAGATGTCAATCTGTACTTCCGGATTCTCTTTCAGTGTTTTGGCAATGGTGAAGAGTTCGCGTGCATACTTGTCCGTATCCAGTTTCCACTTTCCGCGTTCAAAGTATACGGCGGGCAAGTCTTTCGGGAAACCTTTGCATACCACTACTTCCGGAGATTTTTCAAGCACTTTCTGTTCGATGTAGATAGTATCGTGCACCACTTTCGTAACGGTCTTTGTAGCGCGCTTCCACATAGGCAGATAGCCCGGAGCGTACATGATGTTGTCTTTCTTGCGTCCCTTGCTGTTGCCTACCTTCCATATCAGACCAACCTGTGCCGTAACCATACTGTTGTGTTTGGTGGTATTGATGGAGTTGATACCGTCGAAGTCCTGATTGTTAATCCAGATCATACCTCCCTTCAACTGTACGTCGAAGTTGTGGTTTATTCGGTAACGTACGGCAAGGTCGCCTCCCAGTCCGAGATTAACCTTGTTGTCGAGTTTGTCGGCAAACTGTTCGTCGTTGGAGCGGTTCTTGACGGTAGACGAGAACTTCTGCAGGTAGATACCCGGTGCCAGCACCACAGCCCAGCGGCGGTCACCGTCGCTGCGGCGGAAGAGGTTCAGCAGGTTTACCTCTGCGTTCAGTCCGAAATTCCATGAGTGAACCGAAGAATACAAATCCTTGTAGTAGCTTCCGCCTTCCGGAAAGTCCACGTTATAGTAAGTGTTTCCGTTGGGCAGCAGTACGAAGTCGTCCTCGTAGCGTTGCGAACCGGCGCGGTTGCTTCCGTAGTCCACAGAGAGGCGTGCTCCGAAAATCGGATTGAACTGATAGCTTCCCTGCAAACCGAACATATAGCCTGCCCAGTTGTTGTTACCTCTGCTCACGGAACGGAAATCGCCTGCATAGAACGGCATTCCGATGTTCACTCCGATGCTCCACCGTGAGTAGTCTTTGTACAAAGTCTTTTTGTCAGGATAGTCCTTCCAGGGGTCGTCCACTTTGACCACCTCTTGTGCCATGGCTTCCATGCCCGGCAGAGCTGCCAGACAGAAACCGGCGATGATGTATTTCAGTGATTTCATAAACGCTTTGTTTTAAATGTTATTACCGGTTATTTCTTTTGCAACTCCACGCAGATATAGGCAGGTTCTCCATAGTTGATTCCGTCCTTGCGTGCCTGCAGTCCGATTACCACTTTGTAGCCGGTAAGGTCATCGGTTACGCGCGAGGGATCCAGAGTCAGACCCATGGAAAGCGCTCCGTTGTGCATGTCTACCTTTATGTAGTTTGGCAGGTCCGGTTGCGGCTTTCCGGCTTCGTCATAAATAATGCCCAAGCTGTAAACAACCGGGATATTCTGGTTGCTTTCGTTTGCCGTTGAGGAGCCTAAAACTTCTGTTGCAAATACTGGCAGGTTATCTACAATTTGAATGACTTTTGTATCGACATTCTTCACTTCTCCCAGCACAGCGTGTTTGTAGATGTCCTCTTCTGCAAATGCGCTCAGTCCCAGGTCTGCTTTGGTGCGTACCACTTCTGTTCCCGATTTGAACTCATATGTAGTCTGGTCTTCGCTTTGGGCAGGCACGTAGCGTACACCCTTATAGCTTGTAGAGCGGTTATTGTTGCTGTTTTCAAATTCAACGGCTACGGTAAACGGCATCTTGTGAGTCACCGGATCCACTGTAGGCAGTTCGCAAGTAGCCGTAACGGTGAATATGCCTTCGGCTGCATCTTTTACAGCAACTTTTTCTACTGTAAATGCCGGTCCTGCATCACCTGCTCCACGTGTAGGAATAGCTTCTCTGGAGTCAATGTGGAAGTAGCCTTCCAAAGCGGTCACTTCGTTAAGCACGTCTGCCGGATTGATTTTCACATTTACATTCAGCTCATATTTGTTGCCTTCACGCGGCTTCAGTTCCACTTCCTCGTTACTGCTGTATTGTGGAATGATTACCATACTCTGGATGCGGTTGAACAAACGGTCAACTTTCTCTTCCAGTTCCGTGCATTTGTTTTTCAGTTCGTTGATTTCTCCCTGCATCAGAGCCAGCTGATCCTTGATTTCTTTGGTTGCCTCTTCAATCAGCTTGTCCATTTCATCTTTGTTGGGCAGATTGTCTAACCGTGCATATACCGCTGCGAACATATTATCAATCTGTTCCTTGTTGTAGTAGTCGGCAAGCATGTTCTCCACTTCTGTAATTGTGACGAACTTATCCATTTTACCGTTCAGTTCATCATACTTCGTCTGTAAGTCGAGAATATCTTTCTGATTCTTCAATACATCGGCTTTCAGTTGTCCCAGGTCGGGCAATGCTGCGAGGGCGTCTTCCAGTCTTTTATAAATATCGTCTACACGTCCAGACAACGCATTATAATTATTATTCAGTGCCAGGAAGCCTGCATCCATCTTGCTTTCCAGTGCGCTTAACAGTCCAGCCTGCTGTGCCTGATTGTCCTTGAGTTGGAGAATATCATTGATATTCTTGTTCACGTAGGCTTGCAGTTCGTTCAGCATCTGTTTGATTTGGCTCAGGTCTGCCGGGGGCACGCTTCCGTTTTCAAGCGAATTCAGACGGTTTTCTATGTCGGCAATGGCATCGTCATAGAATTGTTTCATCTGTTCAACCTGTTTTTCCAAATCAGTTACACGTACTCCCAGTGCTTCCAATTGTTTTTCCAGAGCACTGATGCGTGCCGTATGGTCTTTTACGATGCTTTCCACATTCCCCATTCTTTCATCCAGCTTTCCGTACAGCGATTCTATGGACAAATATTTGGCGTTAAGCTCTTCCACTTGGGCTTGCAGGTCTTTCAGGTCATTCTGGAGTTGTTCTACCAACTTGGACAATTCGGGGTCTGTAGTGCCGCCGCCATTGTTTATGGCTTCCCATATTTTTTCTATTTGAGCATCATAATCGCCTATCAGCTTATTGATACGCTTGTCAAGCTCGTCATAGCGGGTGTTCAGGTTCTGAACCGTATCCTGCAGTTTGTTTACCGCATCGGAGATGCCTTCCAATTGTGTATCGATTTCATTGATTTTACCATCCACTTCATTCTTTAAATTCAAGATGTCGTTTTTGGTATCTTCCCTCAGTTGTTCCAGATTCTGTGCATTTTCCTTTGCCGCATTATCCAGTTCTTCGAGTTTACTGTCTATTCTTTCGAGGTTATCGGTCAGTTTCTGGTTCAGCTCTTCCAATTGCTTCAAGGCATTTTCCAACTTTTGCTTCTCTTCCAGTTGCGATTCTTTCAAATTGGCTATTTCTTCTTTCAAGTCACTGATAGCCTTTTCGGTTGCATTCTGCTTTTCCTGCAAGGATTGGTACTGCTCTTCAAGCTTCCGGATACGTCCGTCCAGTTCATTGTATTTGGCAGAAATCTCAGCATCGATTTCCTTGGACAGTTCCAGCAATTTTTTGTCGAATTCCTGTACTGTCTGTTCAATCATGTTCTTTATGTTCTGGTCATTCTCCTCCATTGCTTTCTGCAACTCGGCAATCTTTCCTTCCAGCTCATTTTTCGTAGTCTCCAGGTCTTTGATAAGCTTGCTGATGCTCTCCTTGAATTCGGCATGCTCCTTGGCTGCTTCCTGCAAGGTTACAATCTGCTTTTCAATCAGTTCGATTTTTTCCAGCAGATTGTCAACGTTAACATCGCCATTTTCAATCTGATTCCGAAGAATTTCGATTTGGCCGTCATAATCTTTCTGGCAGCCGGTCATTAAAATACAGCCGCTTCCTGTAAGCAACAACATAGCTGCGAACAGAGACATTGTTGAATTTCGTTTCATAATCACTAATGTTTTAAAGTAAAACGTTTGATATTTTGTTCTTCTTTCAAGCTACATACCAGCAGTGCACCGTTCCGTTCGGCAATGATATAGCCGTCCAGTCCTTCCACTACCACTTGTTTCTCTCCGGCAGTGTGCACAATACAGTTGTGGCAGTTGTGCAGGCTGATGTCATTCCCTACACCTGCATTTCCGTGTTTGTCCTGAGGTAGCAGGGTTCTTAGCGAACCCCAGCTGCCCAAATCACTCCAGCCGAATTCGGCAGGCAGTGCATAGATGCTTTCCGCTTTCTCCATTACAGCGTAGTCTATGGATATTTTTTCACAGGTGGGGAAGAGTCTTTCTACAGTGCCAGCCTCTTGTGCTGTGTAGAAATCCCGGCTCATTTCGTCCATAATAGCAGCCAGGTCCGGAGTAAACTTGCGTATGGCATCGGTTATGGTATCCACGTTCCACACAAAAATGCCGGCATTCCAAAAGTAGCTGCCGTGGGCAACGTATTCTTTGGCAGTTTCTACATCCGGCTTTTCTTTGAAAGCGTCTACCTTGTATATTTCAGTACCGTTAATCTGTTCCGCAGCCTGTATATATCCGTATCCGGTTTCCGGACGGCTGGGTTTGATGCCTATCGTTACAATGGAATTGTTTGTGGCGGTAAAATCGAGTGCACAGCGCATTACCCGTTGAAACTCACCGGTGTTTATCACCAGCGCGTCCGACGGAGTTACTACGATATTTGCCTGCGGATGCTGTTTCTTTATTTTCCAGCAGGCATAGGCAATGCAGGGTGCCGTATTGCGGGCAGTCGGTTCTGCCAGGATGTTGCATTCGGGCAAATCGGGCAGCTGTTCTTTTACAATATCCGTATATTTCTCGCTGGTCACTACCCAAAAGTTTTCCATTGGGCATAGTGGTGCAAATCGTTCTACGGTAAGTTGTATCAGTGACTTGCCGCATCCCATTACATCAATAAACTGTTTGGGATATTCAGGTGTACTCATCGGCCAGAATCGGCTT